>ERZ782914.178-NODE-178-length-24479-cov-11.632001_pt1 | contig 24479 bp, 42 predicted proteins | sample MGYA00375948_ERZ782914 | MGnify/ENA primary metagenome ERZ782914 (study PRJEB29894, sample SAMN03576417) | human skin metagenome | biome: human skin; feature: left retroauricular crease; material: organic_material | host: Homo sapiens | place: Italy: Trento...
GAATTACTAATTTCATCAATAAGAAAAGAATTAATAGAGTGAGAATAACTGTAAATGATTTATTGCTAGATATTGAGAATGGAAATATAGAAAGGATTGAAGAAAAATGAAGCTTTTAAGTAAAAATAAATTAGTTATGCAAGCGTTAGTAGGGGAAGTTGAAGAAGATCCAGATGGAGTAGATAAAATTTGCATTGGAATGAATCAGAATCCAATAATAAATTTTAAAGATGGAACTAGTGTAATTTTCAGTTGGGAAGAATTGTGCGAAATGGCAGCTAATTTTAAGAAAAAGGAAGAGGCAAATGAAAAAAGTCCTGCAGCGACTAAACAACAGGACTAAATAAATTATAAATATTTTATTTGTCTTTATTATATCACAAATAAGGGGGAAATTATGAAATTTAAAATAGAATTTGAACTTGATTTTAAAGATCAAGATACTTTAAACATGTTACTAGAAAATCACACTGTTGAGGAGCTTACGCAAAATGGCTATTTCTACACAGTAGACAAGATTTTAAATAACTTTAACATCACAGGCACGCAAGAAGTGAGCGGAATAAAGGTTACTAGATTAGAAGAGGAGGCAGATTATGCAATTATATGAACTAACTGAAATGTACTTGAATCTAAAAGACATGGATATAGAAGAGGGGGATCTTAATGCTGCCCTTGAAAATATTGATGATGAAATTGAAACTAAGGCTGATAATATTGCAAAAGTTTTAAGAGATTTTGACGGAGATATAGAAGCTTTAAAAGCTGAAGAAGAAAGACTAGCAAAGAAAAGAAAGGCAATCGAAAATAGGCAAAAGCAGTTAAAAGAATATTTGCAAAGTTCAATGCTAGTTTTAGATAAAAGAAAATTTAAAACAGATCTATTTTCTTTTAACATTCAAAAGAATGCTCCGTCTTTAAAGATTTTAGATGAAAGCAAGATTCCTGAAGATTATTACAAGATTGAAAAGAAATTAAATAAGAACGATTTGAAAGAAGCAGTAAAGAAAGGATTGTTTGAAGATGCTGCTAAATTAGTCCAAACAGAAAGTTTAAGAATAAGATAAGGAGTTTATAATGACGAAAGAAATCGAAGTAAAAACAATGGATAGTTTAAGTGTAATTGAAAATATAAATGCTAATGCAGTTTCAAGCACTTTAGCTAAGATAAACCAATTCCAACAAATAGTTCAAAGTCAGTTTAAGCAAGGCCATGATTATGGTTTAATTCCAGGGACTGGAAACAAGCCAACAATGCTAAAGCCTGGTGCTGAGAAAATAGTTATGCTTTTAGGTTTAACTTCTGAATTTGATATTTTAGAATCTACAAGAGATTTTGAAAAGGGATTTTTCCAATATCAGATAAAGTGTCAGCTAAAAAAAGACGGCTATGTAATCACTGAGGGAATTGGTGCAGCAAACACAATGGAAACTAAATACAAGAAAGGGGATCCGTACACTCTAGATAACACTGTATTAAAAATGGCTAAAAAGAGAGCACTTGTTGATGCTGCTTTATTAGTAGGTTCTTTATCTGATTTATTTACTCAAGATATAGAAGACATGGACTTACAAGGAAATAGAGCCAGCGAATATCAAAAGACTTATACAGATCAAGACGGAACAATAACCAAGGCTCAAGCTAGAAGAATGTATGCCATGGGAGAAGGCAACAAAGATTTAATTATGCCAATCCTTAACAAGTATGGATATAAGAGAACTGATGAAGTTCAAAAGCAAGATTATGAAAAGATTTGTAGTGAAATTGAAGAGGTAAAGAATCTTCCAATTGGAAACCAAGAAACCAATCTTGAAGGAACACCTTTTGAATAATAAATTTTAAAGAAAGGAATTAATAATGGCAAGACCAGTTAAAGAAGGTCTGGATTATTTTCCTTTATATGTAGATATTTTTGAAGATGAAAAAATTGAAGCTATATCTGGAGAGTTTGGCATCAAGGGAGAAATTATTGTAGTCAAGCTGCTTTGTGCGATATATAAAAAAGGATATTTCATTCTGTGGAGTGACCTAATAATTGCTCAGATGCTTAAAAGACTCCCAGGTATTAGCAAGGATTTGCTCAATAATGTAGTTGAACGCTTAGTGCTATGGGAATTTTTTGATAAAGACCTGTTTCATTCGGCAGGGATACTAACTAGTGAAAAGATCCAAGAAAATTTTTTTGAAGCTACAAGAAGAAGAAAAAGTCCAAAACCGACTTTATATGTTTTAGATAAGTTTTTGGAAAATGACAATTCAATAGAAAATGATGTTAATGGAATTAATGTTGACATTAATACACAAGCAAAGGGAGTTAATGTTGACATTAATACACAAAGTAAAGGAAAGAAAAGTAAATTAAAGTATAGTGTGTCTAATAACAGTATCTCTTTATTAAATAGCATGCTCAAAATTAAGGTTGATTCTAACTTCCTCACAAAGATAAATTCAAATATTAACGTGAATAAGCTTATTGAGGAGCTTTCTAAAAGCAAATGGGTCTGCGATAATTTTGATCTTAACACTGCTTCAAACTCCTTTTTGGTTAAGCTTTGTGATGGGAAATTTAGAGATTTTAAACCTGTGAATACAAATAAGTTTAAGAACTTTAAGCAGATTACCGATTCCTATTCTGCAGAAGACCTAGAAGAAATGGCAATGCAAAAACAAAAAGCAGGATTTGAGAAGTTAGGAGTTGATATCTAGTGAACTTAACACTTTATGGAAGACCAATAACTAAGAAAAACTCTTCAAGAATCGTTAAATGTGGAGGATATCATAAACTCCTGCCTTCAAAGGCTTATGTTGCTTATGAAAAAGAATGCTTAAGGCAAATCACAGGGCCTTTCAAGCAAAAACTTAGTGGAAAGTATAACCTTCAGTGTCTTTATTACATGCCAACAAGGCACAGGGTTGATTTAGTAAATCTCTTGGAAGCCACTTGTGACATTTTAGTTGCTGCTGAAGTCATCGAAGATGACAATGCAAATATTATTGTGTCACATGATGGTTCAAGGGTTCTTTATGACAAGGAAAATCCAAGGGTTGAGGTTTATTTGGAAGAAGTTAGAAAGTGAAAAATGTTAAGAAATGTTAATGTTTTAACGCTATAAAATAATCGGTAATAATCGGTGTTTTATAAAATTCGCACGATTAACTCACGATTAAACTAGCATTTTACAAGCTTGTAGAGGGTTAGTTATTAATAAACTCACGATTAACAGGAAGGATTAGTAGGAGAAGTGAAAAATGACTGTAAAAGAATTAATAAAAAAATTAAAAGAGTATGAGGAAGATGATGAAGTCTTATGCAGTACCTACAAGGGTGATGATGAGATCATTCTTGAGATTGGAACTGTGGAAGATGGAATAGATAAAGTCTATATACTTTTAGAGGATTTATGCTGATGAAAAAATTAATAGTAATTTACGATAAAGAAGAAAAAGATAAAGGTAGAGATAGCTATATAAAAGCCATAAAAAAAGCCATACCACAAGCGGAAATCTATGACAAGTACGAACCAGACAACAAAGAAGAATGTGAAAAGGTACTTATCCTAAAGCCAATGAAAGAAGATTACTACAAAGCATTAACAATTGCCCTAGAAAAAATGCCTTGGCTAGATGTGGAAGGTGCAGCTAGTGGAAAATTGACTATCACTGCTGAGGCTATTATTAGGGCTATTGGTCCAGTTGATAAAAAGACAGTGGTTATTTTAAATCAATCTGATGTACTAGGGCGACCTTTGGCAAAAGAACTTATAGACCTGGGAGCAAATGTAATTAGTCTTAATTCGTCATACCCTTGTATAGACAACTTGCTGACAATGACAGATGTTGATGTCTTAGTATCTGCAAGTGGCAAGTATGAATTTAAACTTGATAGAGAGCTTACAAGGTTTATTGATGTCAAGATAGATCTTTCTGACGACCTTGAAGATCCCATTAAAATTACAACAGTGCCAACTATAGAGGTGCTAAAAGATAGACTAGAAAACAGTAATAAGTGGTGGGAGCAAAACAATGATTAAGGTAACTTTATATTATGAAGATAGCACACTAGATTATAGCAGCCCACCATGCAAAGATGTCTTTGTAAAAAACGAAGAGGAATTCTGGAAGATTTACAACTCAAGCAATGAATATATTAAGTGCGAAGATGAGCTTGAAGGTGCTTTTAGTGTTTATCTAAAGAAAGACAAAATTATAGAAATTTGGATTGAAAAAGTGATAGGAGATTAAAAATGAAGTTTGAAGAATTAAAAGAGATGGTTTTAAACGCTAATTACCTTATAGAGAAAGGCAAAACAATAACTACAATTTCGGGAAAAACAGAATACGGACGTTTCGCTGTGATAAAAATTTCAGAAGTTGCTGAGAATGCTTTTTCCGCAGAAATGAGTTTTTGCGGTTTTTGTGATTTTGTAGTGTTAGAAGCGGTGATGGAGTATGTAAAAACACCAGTAGAGAAAAGACAAGAAGAAAGAAAATATTATTTAAGACACAGATTTTTGTGCGGATTTGAGAAATGTGTTTTTTTGAATGTTGATGAGCTTAACAAAAGATTATATTTAAGCGACAAAATACAAAGCAGTGATGTGCAAACTGAGTTTACACAAAAAGAAATTGACGAGATAAAAGAAAAATACAATACAGATTTAAAAGATTTTGAAATTATTGAGGTGGAATAATGAAAAAGCTAGAAACCATTGTTACTTTAATTCAGAAACCTACTGAGGTTGAATTTACTTGTCCTTGCTGTAAAGCAGATGTTTCTGAGGACTTTGAAGATTTTTTAGATGACCAAGGTTTATCATGGAGTGAATTTTCTGATTGGCAGTATGACCCAATTAAATGTCCTTTTTGTGAAAATGAAATTGAAGTTTTTTATGAATTTGATTGAGGTTAAGAAATGAAACTTACTAAGAAAGAAAAGCAGAAACACTTATTTAAAGCTATTTGTTTTGAAGCAGATAAGAACAACGAGGTTAAAAGTGCGGCAGGGGTATTATATAAAGCCATAACTATTTGCCCATCTTTGGAAGTTATTGAAGATATAAGAAAATGGAGTAAAGAAGAATGAAAAAATTTAAAATATCTTTTAATTTTGAAGCAGATGACGATTGGTCTGAAGTAGATGTTAAGGAAATGGTTGAAAAAATAATAGACCCTATATATCACTTAGGTGATGCAAGTGTCGGAGAAATAAATGTGGAAGAAATTGAGGTAGAAGCGTGAATACAATAACAATTAATGATTATGAATTAAATTTAATTCATGGGCTTTTAGCAGATGAAGAAATAAGGTTAAAAAAAGCCTATAAGATTCTTTCAAAGAATGGCGATAATTTTGAAAACACAAAAAATTATATAGAAGAAGTAAATAAATTAAGAAAGAAATTTACGGAAATAGACGATACGGAAGATTATTTTGAAGTTGCTGACAGAATTGAAGATTACAACTTAGATAATAAATGAATTGAGGTGAAAGAATGTTTGAAAAATTAAGTAAAAAGATTATTAAGTGGGCAAAGGATAGAGATTTACTCCATAGGAAAAATGCTCCTAAGCAGTTTTTAAAATTTATTGAAGAGGTCTTTGAATTTAAGGCTGAGATGGACCAAGTTGAAAGGGTAGAACACGAGAAACTAAAGGAAATCTACAAGGATAGGATGAAGCTTGAAATGGGAGATATCTTTGTCACTTTAATTATTCTTTGTGAGCAACTTGGAATTGATGTTATTGAGTGCCTTGGAAGAGCCTATATAAAAATTGAAAAGAGAAGTGGGAAAACAATTAATGGCACTTTCGTTAAGTCGGAGGACTTATGATGAATGCAAAGGTGTCTTTTAATTCCCTATAAAACTTTTAGGGATAGAATCAGAATTGTAAATTATTATGAAAGAAGAGGCTACTATATAGAAGTTTGGGATGGTTATATTTATTGTTATAGGGGGAAATAATGACTAAGGAGCAGTTAGGGCAATACAAGTGTCTATGTCTTGAAATTAAAGAACTAGAGAATAGGCTTAACAATTTAAAAAGGCAAGAAGTATCTGATAAGGTTATTGCATCTGCTTCTGATTTTCCTTATAACCAGTATCAACTTAAGATTCAAGGTTATGAAGATGATAAGTACATAGAGAAGATAAGAGCAAGACTTATCAGAAGGATTAGAAGATGTAAGAAGCTTAGGCTTGAGATAGAGGATTTTATAGAGGAGATAGAGGACTCAAGAATCAGGTTAATATTTGAGTTAAGATATATTCATGGCAAAAGCTGGGTATATATATCTAATAAACTAGGTAGCAGTAATGAGAGCTATGCTCGCAATATTCATGATAGGTGGTTAAAAAATGTTTGAACAAGATATTAATTTTGATATTGGGAAAACTTTAATAGGCTGTTTAGAAGAATCAATTGAAGAAACATTTCCATTTGTGAAAATGGGGAACATTGTTATTGGTGGGTTAAAAGAATCACTAGATGATTATACAAATAAGCAATGTAAATATGTTATAAATAATATGGTAAAAAACATAAGTGATTTTAATAAAAATACTACTGATTTTGATGATAAAACTAAGAAAGTTATTGCTAGATTTTATAGCAACAGAAAAAATGAAGCAAAAAGATTATATAGGGTAGTATCAAATATAGCAGATGAAAAAAAGTTGGAATATTTAATAAACCTGTATACAAATTTTTTAAGTTTGCAAACAAGTAAAGAAATATTTATTAATGCCTTAGATTTTTTAGAAAAGGCTAACACCTATGAAATAGGCTTCGCAATAAAGTTATATAATAAAGAAAGCATAGAGGATGACTTAGGTTATATATACATAAAAAAACTCGTTAATTATAATCTAATAGATCCAAAGTGGGGAGCTTTGAGTGGTCCTCCAACAGATCCTAATGCCTATAAATTGAATGAGTACGGAACAAATATAATAAAGTCACTTGTAGATAACAAAAAAGCAATAAATTAATTTGAGCGTTTTGTGCGATTTTTGTGTGCTAGTATATATTATGAAAGAATGTATGTAGTAGTAAGGGTTCATGATATGTTATGGATTTCAATCAATTTTAACACTCCCCCAAGAGACCTCTTAGTAGGTCTCTTTTGTTATGCACAAATTTATTTTGGAGGTGATGGTGTATGAAATTAAATGCGAGAGATAAAAAGTTTGCTGATGAGTACATCAGAACTGGAAAAATAATTGAGTCAGCAATTAAAGCTGGCTTTGCTGAAAGTACATCAAGGGATAGGGCGGCTGAGTGGTTAAATCCTAATTCAAAGTCCGCTAAGCTTTCTGTTTTAGAATATATAAGTGAGATCAATAAAAAAATTGAAAAAGAAAAGATTGCTGATGCTAAAGAAATTCAAGAATTTTGGACTAAAACTTTTAGAGACGAAGAAGTTGAAATGAAGGACAGAATTAAAACTAGTGAGTTATTAGCTAAGGTTCAAGGTGCTTTTGTTGAAAATATTAATCTCACAGGGAATATAAAAACTAATAATCCCTTTGATGATTTAAGCGTAGAGGAACTTAGAAAGTTGATTAAGAGTGACTAGGAGGTTTGTTATGGCTATTGACTATGAGATAAAGAAACAAGCTAAACTTGCTCTTGCAAGAAAAGACTTTTACTATTACTGCCAACTTAAAACTCCAAAGTTTTATAAGGAAGGCAGAGCTTATTTAAAAGAGTTTTGTAACAGCTTACAAGCTTTTATAAGTTCAGATAAAAAAGTTCTCATAGTTAATATGCCTCCGTAGCTTAGACATGGGAAGACTTTTACAATAGGTCACTTTATACAGTGGCTTTTAGGAAATGATAACTCTTTAAAAATAATGACTGGATCATACAATGAAACTCTTTCTACTTCTTTTTCTAAAATGGTAAGAGATTCTATCACAGAGAAAAAGGCAGATAAGAATAAAGTTATTTTTTCTGATATTTTTCCACAAACAAACATAAAACAAGGCGATGGTGCAGCCAATCTATGGAGTTTGGAAAAGGGGAACAATAATTATTTAGCAACTTCTCCAACAGGAACTGCAACAGGTTTTGGTGCAAATATAATTGTAATTGATGACTTAATAAAGAATGCAAGTGAGGCTAATAATTCTCTAAATAGGGATAAACAATGGTCTTGGTTTACAGACACAATGCTATCTCGTTTAGAAGGCAATGAATGGAAAATTATAGTTGTTATGACTAGATGGCATTCGAAGGACTTGGCCGGCAGGCTTATTTCTCACTGCAATGAAAATAAGATTAGTTATAAACAGATATTATACAAGGCAATAAAAGAAGATGGATCTATGCTTTGTGATGATATTTTAAATTATGATTCTTACACAATTAAAACAAAAACAATGAGTCCAGAAATTGCTCTTGCTAATTATCAGCAAGAGCCTATTGATTTAAAGGGGACTTTATATAAAAGTTTTAAAACTTATGATGAAATTCCTAAGAATATGTTTGGTAATTATAAGTTTACCGAAATTAAGTCCTATTGTGACACTGCAGATACTGGTGATGATTACCTTTGTAATATTATTTATGGTGTGTTAAATAGAGAAGCCTATATTTTAGATGTTTATTATACAAAGGATCACATGGAAATAACTGAAAAAGAAGTTGCAAAAAGGCTAACTGAATTCAAAGTAAACAATGCACTTGTTGAAGGGAATAATGGTGGAAGAGGATTTGCAAGACAAGTTGAAAGAAACATGAGAGAACTTGGCAATCACAAGACTATTATAAGAACATTTCATCAAAGCAATAATAAGAATGCGAGAATACTTAGCAATGCTACTTGGGTTATGGAACATATTTATTACCCAAGCAACTGGCACAACAAGTGGAATGAGTATTTTGTCAGTATGAAAGAGTATCAAAGAGAAGGTAAGAATCCACATGATGATGCACAAGATGCAACTACTGGAGTTGCAGAAAATATAATAGAGGCAGGGGGTTTATATTTTGGATAATATATCTCCAAAAATAATTAGAAAGATTCTAGATGATTATAGGAATAGTGAAGATTACAAGGATATCTTAACAAGTTATAGGTATTACAATAATAATCAGGACATATTAGACAAAAAGAGATTAGCTATAGGTGCAATAAAAGGGACTAGAGAAGAGGTCAATAATTTACCTAATAATAAAATAGTGAATAACTTATATTCTGTTTTAGTAGATCAAAAAAAGAATTATCTACTTACAAGACCTATAGGTGTTAATGCAGAAAATACAAGTTATCAAAAAGAATTAAATGAATTATTTGACTTAAAATTTCATAAGCTCATAAAGTCAGTTGGTAAGGATTCCTTACTTGCTAATATGGGATATATTTATCCCTATATAGATCTTGAAGGCAATTTTAAATTAATGAAGTTTGACCCTCTTGAAATAATACCTATTTGGGAAGATAAGCTTCACACTTGGCTTAGTGGTTTTATTAGATTTTATACTTCTGTTGATTATGATGACAATGAAACACAAATTGTTGAATACTATCACTTATATGGAATTGATAAGTACATTGAGAAAAACGGAGAATTGATTTTAACAAGTAGAGAAGCTTATTTTACTGTTGGAGATGAAATAGGAAATTGGGGGAGGATTCCTCTTATTTATTTTAGAATGGATGAGCAGGAACAGCCTCTTCTAAATAGAGTTAAGACTTTACAAGATGCAATAAATCAAATTCTTTCAAAGTTTATGGATTCTATGGACGAAGATTCAAGAAACACAATTTTAGTTCTAAAAAATATTGGTGGAAACAGCGAAGAATCTTTAAAAGAAATAAGAAAAGGCATAAATAGGAGTGGAATACTTGCTTTCTCCTCAAATTCACAAACAGGCAATGCCGATGTTTCCACACTAAAGGTTGACATGGACATTAGCAATTACCAGACTCTACTAGAGATATTAAGAAGAGCAATCATTGATGTAGGAAGAGGTGTCGATACTAATTCAGATTTATTTCAAAAGGCTGTAAATCAAATGACCATTCAGTCTCTTTATACCAATATAGATTTAGATGCCAATGAGATGGAAACTGAATTTAAAGTAAGTTTAGATATACTTCTTTACTTTTATAATTTCTATAAGGGTTATAAGTATCAAAAAGTTGACTTCACTTTTGATAGAAATATTTTAATTAACGAATCTGCGACAATTGAAAATGCTCAGAAATCATCAGGCATAATTTCTGAAAAAACTATAATGAAGCACCATCCTTGGGTTAATGATGTTGAAGAAGAAATAAAGCAAAGAAGCCTAGAGATGAAAGAGGAGTCCGACTATGACGGATTACTGGAAGAATAGATTTATAAAATCAACAAAGGATGTATTTGATAGTGATGAAGAATATGTAAAAGAAATCTTTAAAATTTATGAAAAGGCTATTGAAGACCTTGATAGTGAAATCTTTAAACTATTAAACTCTATGGAAGATGTGAGTATGGCAGAAGCTAAGAAACTTTTAAATAAATATGAGATTAGATCCTTTAAATCTGGTCTTGATGAGTTTAGAAAGGCATCAAAAGGATTTATTAGTCCCAATATAGAGCAAGAACTTGATATAGTTTCAAGAAGAGTTAGGATATCAAGACTACAAGCAATGCAAGTGTCTATGAAATCAAAGGTAGCGACTCTATTAAATGAGGAACAAAAGAAATTATTTGCTCATCTTTCAAATAAATTTACATCTTCTTATTATAAAGATTTATACGAACTACAGATAATTACAGGATATAAAAATATAAATAGTCTATCAAAAGACTTTGTAAATAATATTTTAAACACTTATTGGACAAGTGACGGAGAAAATTTTTCTGATAGGATTTGGAAGAGGAAAGATAAACTCTTAAACACTCTTGATACAGAATTAAGGCAAGGCTTAATTACAGGGAAAAGACCAGATGAAATTACAAAAGTTATTTCCGAAAAATTGGAAGTTAGTAAATCTAATGCTAAGAGGCTTGTTTTAACAGAAAGTTCAGCAATACATTCACAGTCAAGAAAAGTAATGTATGAGAGAATGGGAGTAGAAAAGTATGAAGTAGTAGCGACTCTTGATTTAAGAACTTCTGATATTTGCAGGAAGTTAGATGGAAAAGTATTCGATGTTAAAGACTATGAAAGAGGAGTTACAGCACCGCCTTTTCATGTGTATTGCCGTTCGACAACAGTACCTTATTATAATGATGACATTCAAGCTGAGATAGAAAATACTAGAATGGCACGAGATCCTGAGACTGGGAAAAGCATTAGGGTTGAAAAATTAACTTATAATGAGTGGTACGATAAATATGTACTAGAGTATAATGACAAAAAAGAATACGAAAACATTGTATCTATACTAGGGTATAAAGTAGTTGAAAATGTTGAAAAATACAAGGATATAAAGTATAATAATAGTGAAAGATACGAACAAATAAATCGTGAAGTTAATACTATGCAAATGATATATAACCACAATTCTTTTTCGGATAAATTTAAAGAAAGAGTTAAAGATATTTATTATGAGTTTAGAAGTTATGGTTATGAACTTAATATGCATGGTGCAGAAAGATTTATAAAAAGATTAAATAAAAATGAATTTACTAAAGACGAAATATTAGATGTATTAAATAAAGATTTTAATATGAGACAAATTTCGGATGAAAGACCAGTTAAATTCTACAACAATATACAGGCTATATATTCAAACAATGGAATAGAAATCCACAATGCAATAAGAAGAAAGAAAGGCTGGGACTATAGGAGGAAGCTAAAAACATATGAATAATGAAAAATTAAATGGATTGTTCGAAATTATTGAATTAATTCTAAACAAAGAACCCTCAATAGTAGATTCCTTTTTGTTTGATAGCTTAGGCTCATATATTTATATAGTTTTTCCAAAAATAAATGATAAAGTGGATTCTTTGGTAGAGGATATTGCTGATATATGCGAAGATATTTCTTCTGGAGATGACTGTAGAAATGAGAAGGAAGAACTTAGAAAAATATATAATGAAATAAAAAAAGAATTAATCTAGAAAGCACACTAACAAAAAGTTAGATGTGCTTTTTTATTGGAGGTGATGAGATGGCGAAGAATGACTATTATACAGTTGTTTATTATGTTTTATCTTACTTATACGAGTGCTTAAAAGCTGGACAAAAACCAAAGAGAGAGATTTTAGATTTATCAACTTATCCTGAAAAAATATCTGATGATTATTTAATCTATATTTATAAAAATTTGATTAATGATAAGTATTTAGAAGGTATAACTTTTGTCTCTTTACCTAGGCTAGGAACAGATAAAAATTTAGAATATTTTAAGAATTATGAAGATGCAGTAATTACACCAAAGGGAATTGAATTTTTGCAAGAAAATAGCTTAATGAGAAAAGCTTATGATATAGTTAAATATTTTAAACCTTGGTAATTAAAGAGGTGTAGTTGAAATGAGAAAAACATTGATTAAGACTTTGAAAGGTGAAAATGTCAAACTACTTTTGTATAGGAAAGGCAACAGAGAAAGTTTTGAAGTCAATAAGGCAGAACTTCTCTTGTATGAGCTTGAATCTGAAATCAAAAGTTTAGGCAAGGGTATTGTTAGAATTAAGGATTTTTATTCTCTAATTCTTACAGATGTTCCAGAAGATATTGAACTTCAAAAAGGAGATAGTTTTGGAATTGTTTTAGATCTAAAAAGAAGTGATGGAATTTATGAGAGGGTACATATTAATAATATTAGTTTAATTGAGATTAATAATTATGAATGGACCTTTGAATTAGATGTAAATTCTTTAGATTGGTTAAAGTTTAAAGATTAATAATATAATTAGCAACTATTAAGAAAACTTAAATAGTTGCTTTTTTATTGGTCAAAGTGGGAAGTGCTACAAGTTATATTTTTGCACATAGGGGTGGGACAAATAACTTGAAAGTTAGCCAACTGTAAAATGGTGATTAGTAACTATTGCGTAAATAGGAGGAAAATTATGTTAAGTAAAGAAAAGTTGTTGGAAATGGGAATTGCTGAAGAGCTTGCAGATAAGATTTTAGAAGATATCAATAAGGATTATGTACCTAGTTATAGGTATAAGGAAGTAAAGGATAGCGTGGAAAGTCTTAATAGTGAAATCTCTAAGAGAGACAAGCAAATAGACGGCTTAAAGAAACTTAGTGGAAACAAAGAAGAACTTGAAGCTGAAATTAATAGTTTAAAGGAAGCTAATAAGAAAGCTAAGGAAGAAGCTGAGGAGAATTTAAAAGCTATAAGAAAGGACAATGCTATTACTGAGTATCTCTATAATCAAAGGGTCAATAATGTTGGTGTCTTAAAGAAGCTACTTAATAATCAAGATATCAAATACGAAGATGAAAAGCTTATTGGTATTGATGAACAAATGAAAGCTTTAAGGGAAGATAATTCTTTAAAATCTTTATTTGCTAATAATGATTTAAGAGGAGCAAACCCAAATATTGCTGGAGATAACAGAGAAAAGCCTAATGGACTTTTTGATGCTGTTATTAAGAGAGAAGACCAAGAAGAAAAATTTAATCCATGGGGATAATAGGAGGTAAATAATGTTAGGAAAGAATATTGCTTATGATGGTAAAAATAGTGTTTTAGCCTTTGCTGATCCTTATGTAGCTGTAACAGTTACTTAAAAAAAGGGAAGTGGCAAAGATGTAAGTGGAAGAAATATTGTGAAAGCAGGAAGTGTTTATCCAAAAAATGATGCTACTGCTAAGGGAATTATTCCCTTTGATATTGATGTAACTGATGGAGATATGGAAGCACCTCTTCTTATTGAAGGTTATGTTTATAAGGATAAGCTTCCTGAAGCTATTAATGCTGAAGCAAAGTTAAATGAAATTAAATTAGTATAAGGAGGAAATATAAATGCCAGAACAATTAACTAATGCTATTTTAAACTTAAATAATGGAAATTTAGATTTAAGAGAATACGCAAGAACAAAACTAGAGGGAGATAATATTGGGAATTTATTATTTCCTAATATAAAGACTGATGATTTGAAAATCGAATATATTATTGGTGGTAATAAGCTTCCTGTTACTGCTGAAGTTTATGCACCAGACACCAATACAAAGTTATCAGGAAGAAATGGATTTGCTAAAAATATTTTAGATATGCTTCTAGTTAAGGATTCTAAATTTATTTCAGAAGATGAGATTGTTAAACTTCAAAATCCAAGAACTACTGCAGAGGAACAAGCTGTTTTAAATAAGATTTTTAATGATGTTGATTTAACTATTGATTCTGTTTACAAGAGAATTAATATGATGAGATTTGAAATCTTACAAACAGGAAAACTCACTCTTGATGAAAATGGTGTTACAGGTGTTATTGATTATCATATGCCAGAAACTCATCAAGAAACTTTAAAGACAAGTGCAAGATGGTCTGAAGCTACGGCTGATCCTTTAAATAATCTTGACGCTTGGGTAGATAAAATTGTTGAAGATACTGGAGTAAATCCTAGTAGAATGTTAATGGATAAGGCGACTTCAAGACTTCTTTTGAATTCTGAAGCTGTAAGAAAGGCTATTTTTGGGGTTAACTCTTCTATTGTGCCAAGTATGCAAAACTTAAATGACTTTTTAAGCCAAAGAGATTTGCCAACTGTTGCAGTTTACAATGAAAAATATAGACTTGCAGATGGAAGCATACTTCCTCTAGTTAAAGCAAATACTGTAATTCTTATGCCTGAAACTAAGCTAGGAAACACTTATTTTGGTTTAACTGCTGAAGAAGTTGAACTTCCACAAGTTTCTAATATTGATGTCAGAAATAAGGACTTCATAACTTCTGTTATATATAGAAGAATAGATCCAGTTGCAAGAATTACTAAATCTGTTGCAAGAGCCATTCCATCTTTTGAAGCTTGCAATGAAGTATTTGTTGCTAAAGTAAAATGATTAGCCTTGATAATGTAAATAAAATTATTAAAGAGTTGGGTGGAGATGAAATTGATGCCCAGCTTTTTAATTTTACTCATGATGAGATTTTAGATATTTTAAGATGGGCTTGTTACAGGGAAGACTTCCCAGAAGATGCGAATAGATTTATTGAATATTTTATAGCTATTAGAGGAATTCTAAATAAAATAGAAACTGATGACTTAAAAAAATCTAAAGAGCCTATTGAAGAAAGTAAAAGAATCGCTAAATTAATTTCTATTGAGAATACTAGAGTTGAGTTTGATGGTAGAAGTGATGAAGAAATAAGAGATGCTAAAATTTTAAGTTATAAAAATATGTTAAATGATTTATTTGACTCTAGACTTGAAGTTTTTTGTAGCAGGTACAGGTGCTTAAAATGGTAATTGATTATGATTCCTACGGCAAAAGCTTATCGCTTTTATTTGAAGATAGGGTAACTGCAATTTGCCTTGAAACTTATGAAGATGAAAAAACTAAAGTAACAAGGAGAAGAAAGGTTACTCTTGTAGAAGACGAACCATGCAGACTTAGCTTCAATACATCTTCTCACAGTGATGATTTTATTGGTCATAGTGAAGCAGAGAGAAAAGATATTTTGACAACGGGGCCTCATGTAGATATTCCAAAAGGTTCTGATGTTATTGTCACTAGATGTGATGGAAGTGTATATCACTATAAATTTTCTGATATTCCTTCAATTCATCTTTCCCACAGAAGATATGTGCTTGAAAAGGTTGATGTTTCGTGAAAGTTGATACAAAAGTTTTAAAGAATTACAGAAATAGTCTAGGAAAATTTAAGAGGGTAACTGATGAAATTTTCATGGAGGCTGTATATGAGGTAGCAGGAAGAGTTTTTAGGGCTACTGTAAAAAATACACCAGTTGACACTGGTTTTCTTAGGGAGTCATGGAATATTGATGATGTTAAGAAAAAGGGAAGTGTCTATGAAATAGAAATTTCTAATGATGTAGAGTATGCAAGCTATGTTGAATATGGACATAGGATTGTTCGCGGTGGGAATACTTTAGGATGGAAAGATGGGGTTTTTATGCTAACTATTTCTGAAAAAAACTTAGAAAAAGTTATGGATAGGATCTTTCAAAGAAAGTTTGAAAAGAGGTTTAAAGATTTATGGTAGTTATTTTGCAACCAATAATTAATAGGCTTAAAGAACTCTTTCCTGATATAAGAATTGAAATTGACAGACAAAAACAAGGGGTAAAAGCTCCTTGTTTTTTTATTAATCTTCTTAGGACTGAGCTTATTAGACAATTTGATGATAGATTCTTTCTAAATAACACTGTAAATATTAATTATTTAAGATGTGATGAAGATGATTTATTTAGACTAGAAGAAATTAGGTTCACACTTCTTACAGGGATGGAGCAGGTAAGGCTTAATAATATAGGAGTTACTTGTGAAAATCTTGAGACAAAAATTATTGATGGTGACCTTATAATGACTTTTGATTTAAATGTTTGGATGGAAAAAGTGAAGATACCTGATCCACTTATGAGAAGACTTAAACAGGAGGGTTTAATTAAAAATGAATAAAAAGACTAGTGCTCCTACTTTTACTAAGGAGCAATTTTTAAATGCTAAAGATCCAATAGGAAATGTTGATGCTCTTTATGCAATTTTAGAAGATGGTAAGGAATACACAAAGGAAGAAGCTGTAAAGCTTTATGAAGATTTTATGAATAAGGAGGTTAAATAATGGCTTATGGTGGTGGTGCTTGGAATCCTCCAGTACAAAACAAAGTGCTTTCTGGAACTTATATTTGCTTTTCTTCAAAGGCAAGACCTTCTAATATTTTTGGCGAAAGAGGTTTTGTTGCCTGTGGTTTAAATTTAAGTTTTGGACTAGAAAGTGAGATTATAACTGTTGAACCCTCAGATTTGCAAAGAGAATCTCTTGAGTTATTTGGTCTTGAATATACAGATAAAGAGTTATTACCTTTAAGAGAACTTTTGGTCCATGCTAAGACTGCCTACATTTATAGATTAAATGGTGGTGGAGAAAAGGCAAAGGCAAGCGTTGAATCTCTTACAATAACTGCGAAACACTCAGGAACTAAGGGCAATGAATTTGTAGTTATTGTTGCAAATAACGTTGATGAAGAAGAAAAGTTTGATGTTACTTTAAAAATTGGAACTCTTAAAGTTTATGAAAAAGTTGCAGTTAAAAATATAGAAGAATTATCAGATTGTCCATATGTTGAATTTAAAGGAACTTTGACTAAAACCCTTGGTGCAAATCTAAGTGGTGGAACTAATGGAGAAGAAACTACAAAGGCACATACTGAATTCTTGGAAAGACTTGAAAAGAAATATATAAATGTGGTTGCCTATGCAGGAACTGATGAAGCTATAAAGAGAATGTATAAGTCTTATGTTGAGAGAAGAGTTAATCTTGAAGGGGCATACTTCCAAGCAGCATTATATAATTTTGATGCCAATAGTGAGCTTGTTATTAATGTAGCATCTAAGGCAAAAGAAAATGAAGCTGGACTTGTTTATTGGGTAGCTGGTGCTGAAGCTGGTTGTGAAATAAATAGGACTGTTGGAAATGATATTTACGATGGTGAATATACAATTGATCTAAATATGAAACAAAGAGATCTTATTTCTGCAATTAGAAAAGGTCAGTTTGTTTTCCATGAAGTTGATAACAAAGCAAGAGTTTTATCTGACATTAATTCCTTTACTGATTTTAGTGTTAAAAAGAATGAGGACTTTTCAAAAAATCAAATTATAAGAGTGCTCCATCAAGTGGGAAATGATGTTTCAACTATTTTTAATACTAGATACCTTGATAAGGAACAAAACAACGAAATGGGAAGAAACATTCTTTGGAATGACATATATAATCACGCTCTTAAACTTCAAGGATTAGGTGCTATTACTAATTTAGAACCTGAAGATATAAAAGTTGAACTTGGAGATACTAAGGATGCTGTTTACTGTGAGTATTTAATTAATCCAGTTATGGCAATGGCAAAACTTTACATGCATGTGATTGTGGAATAGGAGGTTAAAGAATGGATAAATTTTTAGAACGCGGCGACTTAATCAATGGTAGATTTGGGGAAGCTGTTGTTGTAATTGATGGCAATAGAGAATCAATGTTTTATCTAAAAAATATTACTGCGAAGATTGATATTGATAGAGAAACTATCCCAAGACTTGGCACTCCTGTTGATTTAAGTGTTGGTGGAAGTGCTAAGGGAACTTTCACGGCTACTATGTATGCACACACTAAGGCTTTTAGGGAAGTTCTAACTAAATATATGAAGACAAGAAAGGAAACATCTTTTGACATATTCTTAACTCAAAACGATCCTAATTTTGAGGGCGGAGAAGACAGGCTTATTTTAAAGAGATGTTATTTAGATGGTGGTGAAATTTTCAAATTAGATATTGAAAACTCCCATTTGGAACAAGAAATTGAAGGAACTTTCGAAGATATTGAGGAGAGATAAAATGGAGAAAAATTTAAATTACTTTATGCCAGAGGTGGCAAAGGGAAAAAGAGAAGATTTTGAAATCATTGTATCAGATAGATTTGTTGATGAAGATGGGAATCCAGTAGCTTGGACTTTTAGACTTCTAAGTGCTAAGGAAATTGATGAATTAAAAAACGCTGCAATAGTCAAGAAAAACAAGAGCCTTTTAAAGGTAGATACTAAGAAACTTATTGTTGATACCATCTCAGAAACTATAATCTATCCTAATTTAAAAAGTGAAGACTTACAAAATGCCTATGGTGCAATGAATATTTCTGAACTTTTAGATAAGATGCTTGAAGGACGAGAATATGAAAGATTTACAGATAAGCTTATGAAAGCACAAGGATTTATGGATGATCCTGATGTAATTATAGGCGATGCAAAAAACTAATAAAGAGCGAGCCACTTTTAAGGTTCGCTCATAATTTATTTTGGGAAAGTAAGGGCAATATAAAAATTGAGGATTTTCTTGCCATGGATAGCGGACTTCAAGCTATATATATGGCAAGTTTTTTATTTAGAAATGAAGAATTAGAAAAGGCTAGAAAGAAGGTGAAGAAGTGAGTCTACAAACTACAATTTCAATGATTAATAATGTAAGTCCTATTCTTACAAATGTTATTGAGTCAATGAATATGGTTATTTCAGCAGCCTATAAGTTAAATGATTCAACAGAAAATATGATTGATACATCTTCTCTTGATGCTTCTTTAAGTTCTCTTAGAAATGCTCAGGCTGAACTTGCGAATATGGAAAGTTTTACAAGTAACCTTGAAAATGAACACAGAAATTACAACAAGACAGTTAGCGAAAGTGAGGGTCTTTTAAGTGGTATTAAAGGTAAAGTTATAGGGATTGTTGGGGCTTATGCAGGTCTTCAAAGTATAAAGGCTTTTGTTGGCTTTTCTGATGAGCTAACAAGTATTAACTCAAGGCTTTCTTTTATGCTTGGAAAAGGAGAAAAACTTTTTGACGTTCAGTCAAGGATTGCACAGGCTGCAAGAGATTCAAGAACTAATTATAAAAATATGGCTGATTCCGTTGCAAAGCTTACAATGCTTGCTGGCGATGCCTTTAGTGGACTTGAAGAAGCAACTAGGTTTAGTGAGATTTTAAATAAAAACTTTAAAGTTGGTGGTGCATCTGCTGAAGAACAAGCTGCCGCAATGTATCAATTAACACAGGCAATGGCTTCTGGAAGACTACAAGGGGATGAATTTGTATCAATAAGAGAAAATGCTCCACTACTTGCACAAGCAATAGCAAAGACCATGGGTGTTACTATGGGAGAGCTAAAAGAGCTTTCGAGTGATGGCAAAATCACAGCCGATGTTATTAAAAGAGCTATGTTTGAGAGTGCGGATGAAATTGAAGGGAGATTTAAAAAGATTCCTAAAACTTTTTCTGATTTAAAAACTGAACTTACAAACACATTGATTTTAGGGCTACAAGGACCAATGAAAAAGTTTAATAATTTTATAAACACAGATTCCTTTCAAAGATTTTTTAATAGTCTTACAAATGGAATTATGGTGTTTTCTCACTTTCTTGGTGTGGCTCTTGATATAGGAATAAGTGGATTTAATTTGTTGGCAAATTCTATTAATATTATTGGACCACCTCTTATGGGTTTATTAACTATATTTGGGATCTATAAAACCGCTCTTGCAATTAATAATGGCTTAGCCTTTATTTCTTCTACTGCTCACTTCTTAATGGCAAGGGCAGTTAGTTTGTATGCAATAGCTACTGGTAAGGTGACAGCTATCCAAGGTGGTTTTAATGCTGCACTTTTAGCAAGTCCCTTGTTTTGGATTCCTGCAATTATCATAGGAATTATTGGGCTCATTTATGGAATTGTAGCTGCAATTAATAAGGTAACAGGAGCTACCTATAGTGCAACAGGCTTAATTGTTGGTTCAGTTCTTTGGGCTGGGGCGACAATTTTAAATATTGCTATAAGCATTATTAATGGTCTTATCCAATTTATCTACACAGGATTTGTTAGTCCTTTTATATCAATAATAGAGTGGGTTTTAAATGTGGCTAAGGGTGGATTTGATTCCTTTGGTGATGCAGTTAAGAATTTAATTGGAAATATTATTTCTTGGTTTTTAGATTTAGGTAAAGTTGTAACTAAGATAATTGATGCTATTTTTGGGACTGACTGGTCTAGTGGACTTGAAGGATTACAAAAAAAAGTTCTTAGTTGGGGAAAGAATGAAGAAGCTATTACCCTTGATAGAGAAGTTCCTGAGATAAAAAGAATTGAAACTAAGGAATGGTTCAATAAAGGCTACAAGTGGGGAGAAGATAAGGCAAAGTCCATGAAAGACTTTGCATCTAATATAGTTGGACAAAAGGAACTTGAAAATAATCTTGAATCTAAAGATTTTTTAAATACTGATGCTATGACGGATCCTCTTGATGAAATTGCAGAAAATACAAAATCCATGAATGACAAAATGAAAGAAAGTGAATGGGATAACAACAATTTATCTGCTTTAAAGGGGCTTATGGAAACTAGGGCTATTAATGATTTATCAAAAGAGATTAAGCTTGAAGTATATAATCAGTTTACTGGAGATATGAAGAGTGATGTTGATGCAGAAAAAATTATTGATGAAGCAAATAAAAAATTATTAAAAGACCTTATTCTAAATATAAATGGAGGTTGATTATGAGTAAAAAACCTTATCAACTGTATATTGACGGAATGGAAATTCCTATAACTCCTTCAAAAATAAAGAATAAAATAAGTGGACAGAATGATTTTTATGATTTAGTAAATGGTGAAACATATACAGTTTTAAGAAAGAGTAAGTTACAAGAATATTCTTTTTCTTTCTATGCCTTTTCAGAAGAACATGATGGCGTAGATTTATACACTCCTCAACAAGAGATTATAAAAAAGCTAGAGGAGTTAAAGAAAGAAAAGAAAATCTTTGAGTTTGTTATCTTAAGAATTACATCAGATCCTAATCTTAGAAATTCAATTTGTAAGTATATGACTCTTGAAGATTATAGCATTGATGAAGACAGTAAGATTGGAACTAATATATTAATTGATTTGACTTTAAAGGAATACCAACCCTTAAAGACTATTAAGTTAAAAGACACTGGATCTAGCACAGATAAAAGACAAGTCAATAAGGTTGTAAAAACAGCTATTGCAACAGCTCCCTTAACTGTCCCAGTAGTGGCAAAGACATTTTTTAATTCTAAAACTATTTATAAAATGGCAAAGAGGTTTAAAAAATGAAGCAGAAAGAAAAGATTTATCAAGTATTTATTGCAAATAATGGAAAAATTTACCAGCCTGTAATCAAAGGAAAGGTCACTATTAAGTGGGAAAGAGGATTTAGGGCTGGTATTTTAGAATTTGATGTTGTAAAAGATGAGATTATTGATTATCAGGAAGGTAATCCTGTTAGTTTTAGTATAGATGGTAAAACTGTTTTTAAAGGATATGTTTTTAAAAAGACAAGAGATAAGAGACAAGTTATTTCTACTGTTTGTTATGACCAAATAAGGTATTTGAAATCAAGAGACACCTATCAATACTCTTCTAAGTCTATGAGCGATCTATTAAAACAAATTTGTAGTGATAGAAATTTACAAGTTGGAGAAATTGAAGACACATCATATAAAATTCCTAAAAGGCTTGAGAAAAATCAAGAGTATTTAAACATGGTTAAGGTTGCAAATGATATAACCATATCTCAAACTGGGAAGATCTATACACTTTTTGATGATTGCGGGAAAATTTCTTTAAAGTCTGCTGACAAGATGATTGTAAATTGTCCCATTAGCTATGACAATATTGTAGATTTTTCTTATGAAACAAGCATTGATGATGGAACCTATAATAGGGTTGTTGTTTATTTAACTGATGATGACGGTAGGCTTATTAAGAAAGTTGTAAAGCAAGATGAGAAAAACATTGCTAAATGGGGAGTGCTTGAATATACTCTCACAACAAACAATGCAGAAGACATTGAAAATAAAGCATCACAGATTTTGGAAGTTTTAAATAGAAAGTACAGAAGTCTTACAATAAAAGAAGCTATAGGTGATATTAGAGTTCGTGCAGGTTCTGTTATTCCTGTTGAGATGATGGCAATTGGGGACATTAATATTAATTCTTATATGCTTGTTGAAAAGGTCACTCATACTTTTTTTGATGATGCACACTTTATGGATTTGGAAGTCATGAATAAGGACATTCAAAAAATTGGTGATGTTGATGGCATTATTAATGATAAGGAAAAACAAAATAAAGGATCTAATGTAAGTGATTCTAATGATATTGGAAAGGCTGTAAGAAAATCTAATAAACTTGATGGTTCAACTGAATTACAAGTAAGAGATTTACCTAAGGCCAGCAATAGGAAGATGCAAACAATAGTAAATAAGGCTGAAAGCATGGTAGGAACAAGAGCTTATAAGGGAAGATGCCAAGGCTTTGTTAGAGTTTGCTATGAATCTGCTGGAATACATGGAAGTGCTGGAAGTGCTAAGACTGCCGGTAATAAGTGGATTGTAAGTTCAAGCAGGGACAATATTCCTGTTGGTGCTGCAGTATATTTTAACAGTCCATATTCTCCACAATTTGGTCATGTGGGAATTTATGCTGGTAATGGAATGATGATTGATGCAACTGATACTACTGTCAAGAAGCATAAAATCGGTGGATGGTGGAAACACTATAGAGGCTGGGGATATCAAGGAGGTGTAGTTCCTAAGTAATGAATGATGAGATTTTAGATTTAAGAGGTGCTATTGATGAAATAGTCAATCAGAATTTAGGGAGAAGAATGAACTCTGAGATTGTTTATTGCAAGCTAATTTCTCTTGACCCTCTTGATTTTATTCTTGAAAACACTGACGAAGTACACATCAAAGAAGAGTTTTTAGTTGTGCCTAAGTATAGGCCCTTTACTAAAAAAGATTTAGGTAAGAAGTTTGTTCTCATTTCTAATGATGGGGGACAGACTTATTTTTATTTGTATGAAGCATCAGAGCCACAAGGATCCAATGGAATCCCTTATCACTTTGAAGGGACTCACGAGTTTATAAAGGGTGAAATGAAATGCACCCTACATGGATCTTGCCCTCATGGTGATGTTGTAGTTACTCATGGAAGTGTAGAGTCATACAAGGGGATAATTAAAGATGAGATGCACAAAAATCACATTAATGATTAGAGGTGTTTAAATGATACCAGAGTTTAACAATGAATATGAGTATGGTGATGAAATTGAAATAATTCCGCAGCCTTCTTTTACTCATAAGATGTGGATAGAAGAAGAGAGGGTCAAAAATTATATTTATGATGATATAGAAGCTTTAAAGCAAATGATTTATAAATGTATTAATACTGAAAGAGGAGTTTATCCCATTTACCCAAGTTTTGGAGTTAAAAAGGAAGATTTATTTGGAAAGAGGAAGGAATATGCTTATATAGTTTTAACTAGAAGAATTACTGATGCCTTAGTATTAGATGACAGAATTGAAGATGTTTTTGATTTTTCATATGTAAGCGAATGGAGTAAGGAAGATAATCTTGGAATGAAATTTAAGGTTAAGACTATTTTTGACGAAAAAACAATTGATATAGAAGAGGTGATAAGAATTGGCTAGGGGAATTTATGAGCCTATCTTTGATGATAATACTTTTGAAAATGTCCTTGAAAGAAATTTAGATAGGATTCCAGATGAATTTGACAAGAGGGAAGGCTCCGTTATTTATGATGCTATTGCACCAATGGCAATTGAAATTTCTCTTTTATATTCTTACTTGGACTTTCTCTTTAAAAATGCCTTTGGCGACACAGCTAACAGGTATTGGCTTATTGAAAGAGCAAAGGAAAGAGGGCTTGAACCTTACAAGGCTACTAAAGCTGTTATTATTGGTAGGTTTGATGCAAAACTTAATATTGGCGATAGATTTTTTATAGATGATATTTATTACACAGTTTC
>ERZ782914.179-NODE-179-length-24438-cov-8.229832_pt1 | contig 24438 bp, 13 predicted proteins | sample MGYA00375948_ERZ782914 | MGnify/ENA primary metagenome ERZ782914 (study PRJEB29894, sample SAMN03576417) | human skin metagenome | biome: human skin; feature: left retroauricular crease; material: organic_material | host: Homo sapiens | place: Italy: Trento...
TGCGGAGCCTGCACCTGCGCCACGTAAAGCGCCCAATGCGGCTATTGCTGCTTTACAGGCTCGTCTTGCTGCACAGAAAAAGGCGGAAGAAGAAGAGCGCGCCAGAGAGGAAGAGCGACTTCGTCTTATAGAAGAAGAAGAACGCAAGGAGCGCGAGGAGGAAGAACGGAAAGAAGCCGAGCGTATTCGGCGCAAGGAGAAAGAGAAAGCGAAGCGTGAGCAACTGCGTAAAGAAGGCAAGCTCTTGACGCCCAAGCAAAAGGCTGAACTCAAGATCGCTGAGGCGCGCAAGGCTGCCCTTCTTGCTAGCGGAAACATTTCGGTCGCTGCGAAGCAAGGCACTGACTCCGAAAAGCCTCGTCGACCAATGCATGACAAGAAGAAGAAACCTCAAAAGAAAGAGCCTGAGCCTGAGACCGCCAAAGAACCCGCCGTGGAACCCGCAGAAGAAACAGCAAAGGAAGCAGAGGTGGATAAGGTTCAGCCCGAGTCAAATGATGACGACGCCGTCAAGGACGACTGGGATGCGGAATCAGATAACGTTAAGGATGATTGGGAGGAGGAGAGTGAAGAAGAGCCAGAGCCCTCGAAAGAGCCAGCCAATGAGCCCACCGAGCAGCCTTCGAAGGAACCTGCGAAAGAGCCGGTCGGGAAAGCCCCTACGAAGGCGGCTTCTGAGGCCCATGAAAGCAGTGACAGCGATGAAGATGGCAGTGATGACGACGAGGACATGTCGACGGCACAGCGTATGGCACTGGACCGTCGTCATACTGCCGAACAGCGCCGTAAGGAGCGCACAGAAAAGGCCTTGGCTGAACGCAGTGCGGACAATCTTCGCAGTCCTATCTGCTGTATTTTAGGTCACGTCGACACAGGCAAAACCAAACTGCTGGACAAGGTGCGCCAAACGAGTGTACAGGAGGGCGAAGCTGGTGGTATTACGCAACAGATCGGTGCTACCTACTTCCCTGTGGAAGCGCTGCGTGAAAAGACCATGGTGCTGAACAAGGGCAACTTTGACTTTAAAGTACCAGGTCTGTTAATCATTGATACGCCAGGACACGAGTCTTTCACGAATTTGCGTTCGCGTGGTAGCTCTCTGTGTAATATTGCGATTCTTGTCGTGGATATCATGCACGGTCTCGAGGCGCAGACTCTAGAGAGTATCCGTCTGCTCCGTGACCGCAAGACTCCCTTCATCGTCGCCCTGAATAAGGTCGATCGTTTGTATGACTGGAAGCCGACGCCCAACAATGCATTCCAGGACTCGCTGGCCCAGCAGCCAGTGCACACACAAAAAGAGTTTGAGGAGCGTGCTTCCAAGGTCATGCTGGCATTTGCTGAGCAGGGCCTGAATGCTGAATTGTACTACAAGAACAAGAGCATGGGTCGTTACGTCTCGCTCGTGCCGACGTCGGCCTTGTCGGGTGAGGGTGTACCTGACATGCTGCAGCTGCTCGTCTCGCTCACACAGACACGTATGAGCCAGAGTCTTATGTACCTTTCGGAACTCGAGTGTACCGTGCTCGAAGTCAAGGTTGTTGAAGGTCTTGGTACGACAATTGATGTGGTGCTGTCGAATGGTGTGCTCCATGAGAGCGACAAAATTGTTGTATGCGGTCTAAATGGCCCAATTGTAACACAAGTGCGCGCCCTACTCACGCCGCAACCACTCAAAGAACTTCGTGTGCGTAGTTCGTACGTGCATCACAAGGAGGTGAGGGCCTCGTTGGGTGTCAAGATTGCTGCGCCCGATCTTGACAAAGCTGTGGCTGGCTCGCGTCTACTCGTGTGTACCAATGATGATGAAGAGGAATTGCTCCGTGAAGAGGTGATGAGCGATCTTACAACGCTGCTTAATTCGGTTGACAAGAGCGGGAAGGGTGTGTGTGTGCAGGCATCGACACTGGGCTCGCTCGAGGCTTTGCTAGAATTCCTGCGCGTGAGTAAGATTCCTGTGAGTGGTATCAATATAGGCCCCGTTTACAAGCGCGATGTAATGCGGTGTGCCACGATGCTCGAAAAGGCGCGCGAATTGGCCTGTATTTTGTGTTTCGATGTGTCGGTGGACAAGGAAGCAGAACGATTAGCTGAAGAGCTCGGCGTCAAGCTGTTCACGGCCGATATTATTTACCACCTATTTGACCGCTTTATGGCATACAGAGCGGAAATTATGGAGAACAAGAAGCGTGATGCTGCTGGTACGGCTGTGTGGCCATGTCGTCTGCGCACGATTGCTGCGTTCGCCAAGCGTGATCCTATCATTCTTGGCTGCGACATTATCGACGGCTCGTTGCGTATCGGCACGCCGTTGTGTGTGGTCAAGGTTGATTCAGCAACGCGCAAAAAAGAGGTCATTCCGATTGGACGCGTCACATCTCTCGAAATCAATCATAAGAGTCGTGACGTCGTGCTGAAGAAGGACGTGGGTGCCGGTGTGGCTGTACGTATTGAGCCCAACTTGAATGATGCGCCCAAAATGTTTGGCCGCCATCTCGACGAAAACGACGAGATCTACTCCCAAATTAGTCGTGCCTCTATCGATGCACTCAAGGACCACTTCTGGGAGGGCGTGAGCATCGAAGAGAAGCGGCTCATCAAGCACCTCAAAGGCCTGCTTGACATCCCGTAGCGCTCCTTCATAGGCTCAATTCCGAAAGAGAGGTCCACGTCGGTGTATGTTTAGTCAGATGATAAGAGTCATTCGCATGGATGCGCAGAAGCGAAAGAACGGCCCCATGAGAAATACGCAGCTCCACTGTCTTTTTTTACAGCTAGCGTTTGCGTTCCTGTGTGATGATCAGTCTTGTCCAGCGCGCCTCAAAGCAGTGCCTAGTGCACACTGCTCGAGGCTCGCTGCGACGAGTATGCCCTACCACAAACATGGTACTGACCTGTCGGTGGGCGCACAATTCTGTGCCATTCTATTCACCGGCATCGGCGAAGCAGACGGCCGCTCAGGCCGTGGATACGACGGGTCTTGGTCGCTGGCGCCGTTTTCTCCCAGAAAATCCGAAAGCTGATGTGCGCAAGGTGCTCCTGGTCGGCTCCGGAGGCCTAAGCATCGGCCAAGCCGGTGAATTTGACTACAGTGGGTCTCAGGCCATCAAGGCCCTTCGCGAGAGCGGAATTGAGACCATTTTGATCAATCCAAACATTGCTACCATTCAAACGAGTCAGGAACTTGCATCAAGGATTTACTTCCTTCCCGTATCTCCTGATTATGTGGCGTACGTGCTGGAGCGCGAACGTCCAGATGGTATTTTCCTCAATTTTGGCGGTCAAAGTGCGCTAAACGTAGGAGTCAAGCTGGACGAAATGGGTGTGCTGGAGCGTCTTGGTATCCAGGTACTCGGCTCGCAACCAGATGTTCTGCGTATGTGCGAAGACCGTGATTTGTTTGTCCAGGCGCTTGACGAGATCCAGATTCCTGTCGCCCGTAGTGAGGCTGTTTCGACTGTCAAGGAGGCACTTGATGCTGCTAAAAACATTGGGTACCCCGTTATCGTGCGTGCAGCATATGCACTCGGTGGTCTTGGCTCTGGATTTGCTGACAGTGAAGAAGAATTGCGTGACCTCAGCGCTCGCTCACTGAGTCTTTCGCCTCAAATCCTAGTGGAAAAGAGTCTGCGTGGCTGGAAGGAGAGCGAATACGAAGTGCTGCGGGACCAGCAGGACAATGCTCTGATCTGCTGTAACATGGAAAACTTTGATCCGCTCGGAATCCACACCGGCGACTCCATCGTCGTGGCACCAAGTCAGACGCTATCTGACGACAACTACCATATGCTGCGTAGCGCTGCACTCAAGGTCATCCGGCATCTTGGTATTGTGGGTGAATGTAACATTCAGTATGCCCTGAGCCCAGACAGTCGTGAGTATCGTGTGATTGAAGTCAACCCCCGCCTGTCCCGCTCATCTGCCCTCGCGTCCAAAGCGACAGGGTACCCATTGGCCTACACTGCTGCGAAGCTGGGTCTGGGCTACACACTGCCGGAGCTTCCAAATGCCGTAACCAAGACAACAACGGCATGCTTTGAGCCATCGCTGGACTATATCGTGACCAAGATGCCTAAATGGGACCTGTCCAAGTTTCAGCATGTGAAGCGTGATATCGGTTCGAGTATGAAGTCGGTCGGTGAAGTCATGGCTATCGGCCGCACATTTGAAGAGTCATTGCAAAAAGCTGTTCGTCAAATTGCTCCAAATTATGCGGGCTTCGACGCGTACGTCTGTCCTGATGATCTCGACGAGGCACTTCGTGTTCCAACCGACACGCGGCTGTTTTCCATTGCCTACGCCATGCTTGTAAAGAACTACGACGTTGAGCGGATTCATGAGCTGACTAAAATTGACCGCTGGTTCCTCTTCAAGCTCGACAACATCGTGCAAACCCATCGCCATCTGGAAGATCGCGGCTCGCTACAAAACGTCGATCACGAGCTTATGCGCACAGCTAAGCAACGTGGTTTTTCAGACGTGCAAATTGCTCGTCTCGTAAACAGCACCGAGGCAGAGGTACGTGCTGCACGCAAGGCCATGCACATTACGCCATTTGTCAAACGGATTGATACAGTGGCGGCTGAGTATCCTGCGCAAACCAATTACTTGTACACAACCTATAATGCAAGCACCCATGATGTTGAATTTGACGAGAATGGTACGATGGTGTTGGGCTCTGGTGTATACCGCATTGGCTCTTCCGTCGAGTTTGATTGGTGTGCTGTGACATGTGTTCGCCGACTCAAGAAGCTCAAGCACAACACAATTATGATCAATTACAACCCCGAGACGGTGTCCACGGATTATGACGAGGCAAATCGCCTGTACTTTGAAGAGCTTGGTTTCGAACGAGTCATGGACATTTATGAACTAGAGGGTGCCTCAGGCGTTGTTGTCTCTGTCGGTGGACAACTGCCGCAAAACATTGCCCTCCGCCTCAAGCAGTCGAATGTTCAGGTATTGGGCACGGATCCCGCCAAAATTGATTCAGCAGAGGACCGCCACAAGTTTTCGCAAATCCTCGATTCGATTGGCGTTGATCAGCCAGCCTGGGTCGAGGTCACGGACGTTGAGAAAGCTAAGAAGTTCGCTAGGGACGTGTCGTATCCCGTGCTGGTTCGCCCCAGCTATGTGCTGTCAGGTGCTGCAATGAATGTTATCTGGGACGAAAGTACACTTGAACACAATCTAACAGCAGCTGCCCAGGTCAACACAGATTATCCTGTTGTGCTCACCAAATTCATACCCAATGCACAAGAAATTGATGTCGACGCTGTTGCCCATAACGGCAGACTTCTTGTCCATGCTGTGTCCCAGCATGTAGAGAATGCTGGTGTGCACTCTGGCGATGCAACTCTGGTGCTGCCACCCTTCTCGCTTCCTCAGCACGATATGGAACGTATCAAGGAGATTTCTGAGCGTGTAGCAAAGGCTTTCGATATCAGCGGACCTTATAATATGCAAATCATCCGCAAGGTGGATCCCTCAACGAATGAGTCGGAACTCAAGGTGATTGAATGCAACCTGCGTGCCAGTCGCTCTTTCCCATTCGTAAGCAAGGTCTTGGGTGTCAATTTTATTGACGTGGCAACAAACGCCATTGTCGGCGAGAATGTGCCAGAGCCTGTGGACCTTATGGCTAAGACGTACAACCACGTCGCTATCAAGGTGCCTCAGTTCTCATGGACGCGTCTTGCTGGTGCAGACCCATTCTTGGGCGTCGAGATGGCTAGCACAGGTGAAGTCGCATCATTCGGTGCTGATCTCCACGAGGCTTACTGGGCCTCGATTGCCTCAACAACAGGTTTCCGCGTCCCGCAACCCCACAAAGGTGTGCTCTTAGGGGGTAACATTGATACGCCTGAATTCAAGATTATTGCTACTAAGCTGTACAACCTTGGCTTTAAGCTCTTCTGTTCCAACCCAGATGTGGAGGCGTTCCTAAACAACATCCCTCACGTCGCAGCCAAGCGTATCTGGTTCCCCCTTAAGGACAAGCGCAAGCTGCGTGAAGTGTTTGATGATTATGAAATTCAGTTTGTCATCAATTTAGCCAAATACCGCGCCCCGAACACAACCAACGAAGACTATGTGGCTCGCCGTAATGCAGTTGATTTCGGGTTGCCATTGCTCAATGAACCTAAGACAGCGCTTTTGTTTGTCGAAACACTCGAGCGTAAAATGCCTAAAGGATGCCTTTTGCCGTACGAAGAAGGAAACATTCCATCTGAAGTCAAAGCTTGGAATGAGTTTATATCGCCTAAATAGATGGAGGTAACTACCAAAAGCACGCCTATGTCATTGCCTCGTGCGCAGATTGCTCGACAAGTTCTCCATGCACTAAAAAGCTTGAAAAAAAAAAATGTTTGCGATGGAGAATATGGGAATTGAACCCATGACCTCATGCACTCAGACTTGCTAAGCAAGCGCTCTACCACTGAGCTAATTCCCCTAAGCAATTGGAGAATATGGGAATTGAACCCATGACCTCATGCATTCAGGCTTGCTAAGCAAGCGCTCTACCACTGAGCTAATTCCCCGTTGGCTATGATGCGCAGCAAATTTGCGAATTTACATTCGCGGAGGACGTGTCTGCTCAATGTCATCTTTGGAGGTCAGTCAGTCTTTCCCAGGCACACGTACCCAAAATGTCATAAAAACACCATTCGACAGCATCTGCAGCCCAGTAATGGTCACAATGCTCCGCACCCTGTATTATCTTTTCTCGAACAAGCCGGACGTGAGGCTCGTAATTTTTAAAATGCTCCAGGACTGGTCCGGAGAGTACAAGGTGGTCAGAACCCCCGCCATAGAGCGACAACGGCGGAAAGTTCTTATCATACCATTGCAACATAGGATCTAATATGTGGCCTCGTGTAGTAAAGCCACCCTTTCCAGCCCACCAAAACATGACACGAGAAGATACGGGCTGTGGTGTGAACCGGAACATTTTTGGCTTGCGACGCTGCAGCCAATGGGTATCATTCCATTCAAATAGATACGCGAACATTTGATATCCTAGCGCAGCATATGGCGTGGCTGGTGTCCAGTCGTAAGAGAATTTCATTAAAGGTGTAAAGTCCAACGTGCCAAAGAGGAATTTCCATGTCTTATTATCTAGTAGGCGCAACTTGTTGAGGGGAAAGCGCTTGGCAAGCGGACCACAGATCAGAGCTGGTGCGAGTGCACAGAAGTAAGAGAGCTTATTTCCAAGCTCAGGGTAGTGCCATTTTGAGAGAGCCAAAAAGGCAATGGCATTGCCTTGCGAATGACCAATGTATGCGATCTTATCGTAACCCGTTTGGTGTCGAACATAGTCAATGAGTGCAGGGATATCGTACAAGGCAAGGTCTTCAACGTCATGGTCCCAAAACGCAGGGCTATACCGGCTGTAGTACCGGTGTCCCATATCAAATATACCACGATTGTTGCCCAAGTACACATCGTACCCTCTTTGTGCGAACCAGAACGCAATACTACGTTCTTCTGATGTTATAAATGACCCAGATGACTGGAAAAGGCCGTGAACAATAAGAATAGGAAAGCCACGGCCAATTTTACTGAGCTCGTCGTCTTGTTTAAGGCATACGACGTGATGAACACGCAAGAAGTATCCATCTTTCGTTTCAACTTGCTCGTCAATAATATCAAAGCCACAGTTCCGCGCATAGTATTGTGGGCTCTTAACTAAAGCCTCGTGTTTCCAGCGTTTTGGATCATCCCAGCTTGGACAAGGTCGAGGTGGGCGAGAAAATGAACGTGGTACATAAGTAACGAGACGTGTCAGAAGACCAATACAAACCACCAATAGTAGCAAGGCGGATGATATACACACAGCTAATGCCTGTGATACAAGGAATTGGATGGTGATGCCGGCGAATGCATCGGTGCTTTTGTCAGTTGGTCCTTTTGTTGTGGAAAATGTGTTTTCGCGCCTGCCATGTTCAGCCATTTCATCAGCACAATTAGCTGGCACCTGGCGATGGCTTAGCTTGGTTTGGTGAGGTGTGTCATGCATTGAAAAATGTCCGAAAAATGTCCACCTAGCTCGGTGACTGATGGTGTGGGGGACACACGGAACCAAATGCGCGGTGACTTAAAATTGTCCGATTATGCGCACGCTCAATGGGATAAGCAGCCGCCCCGGACCTCATCAACATTGGCCACCTGCAATTTTTTTCAAACGATACTAACTACAAAACGGCTATGCACATACACTACTAATTACGCTTCTTGGAGTATGCCGCTGTGCGCGAGATCGTTCCCAGTCTATCGGGCGCCTCTGTTGTACTGATCATATGCACAGCAATGATGGTACAGAAGAGCAGGAAAGCCACAACACCAATCGATAGGACTGTAGATGGAGAAAAGAGCTAAATGTGAGAAAGGGGAACACGTACTTGGTTGCGCCTGAGGAAGGAACCTTTTGAAGAAGCCACGTTCCCGTTCAGTGGTACAGCACGTTTGGTCTTGGGCTGCTGTGACGTGTGCGACACAACGACGGCATTGTTCGGGTATTTCGAGTCGATGTGTTCAATATGCGTCATGATGTCAGAGTCTGATGTAAGTTCACTCGTACATTCCTAGGACAACGTACCATGTCCGTCCACGCTTGGGACACGGAGCGGGAAGATACGGTTTTTAAGCGTGCTTGTTGAATCACAGAGAGCAGTCAATGCGCTCTCAAGTTCATCATAGAATGAGAATACAGACTGATCCACAGACGATAGTACAAGTTGCGAAGGTGCCACCAACATGCGCTTCCTGAGCGGAGAGGTGAGTTGCAGCGGAGCAAAACTTTCATGATCCAGCGAGTCTACCTCAACATGCACAAGCGCATCAAGATCACAAAGAGCTGGCTTGCCATCCATGCGGCGCTGAAGCGTAAGGCGCTCAACAGCATCCTGTGCCGACAAGTACGGACCACGGGTATGGAGTTTGTCCGCCGGCTGAGCGTCCAGCATGTTATTAGTGGAGCCAGGAGCCAAGAATGCCACTACTGGTGCATCCTTGGTGCAGAAAGCTAAAGGAATGCAAAGAAGCGCTAGCACAAGAGGCAGCGACCAAGAAAGTCCACGACGCATGCTGTATCAAAAGGGGCAACACATCTTCACCGCATGGCACGGTGCGCCACGGGCAACATGCACTCATGACTAAATACCCACGTGTCACGCATGGGGCACAAAAGGTGCTGTCTGAGCGCATAAATGTGGCCGTTCGCTGCGTGGCAGTTTTCATAGACTTAGGTCAAGACCATGTCGGCTCTGCGTATTGCCACGCGTGTAAATGCTCTGCTTCGTGCCCCTTTGACTGCAAGGAGCACATTAATCAAGGCGCCTGTTTCTATGTCTCTGCGCGTGCCAAATGCGCAACGTGCATTCACCTTATCCGTGCGCCGCCTTGGTCAAGGCGAGACCGACAATGACCTCCGTGCTGGTCTCCAGCAGGAAATCTCGTATGAGCGTGAGGCAGCTGAGGCAGCTGGTGGTCCAGATGTTGATCCGGAATGGCTTACTCAATTTCGTTCCGAAGGCGTTTGGAACGTCGAAGACAAGCCTGGCTCGGATGAAATTGCCCTAACTCGCAGTTTTGGCAACGAACAGATCCGGGTGCTCTTCAGCGTAGGTGAAATTGACACAGCCGAACCCACAGAAGAGCTTGATGAAGATGAGACAGACCAGATGGCATCCGGTACCGAGGATGAGTTTGAGGGTAGTTTCCCTGTGCGTTGTGCCATCAACATTACCAAGACGAACCATGGTTCGCTTAACATCGACGCCCAAGCCCAGGATGGTCAGTTCCTGATCGAGAATATCACCTTCTATCGTGATGATGCGCTGGCTACGGAACTTACGGCAGAGGCAGACTGGGCTCGCCGTGGCCTTTACATCGGTCCTCAATTCGAGACGCTGGATGAGAACCTACAGGCCCAATTTGAGAGCTACCTTGCGGAGCGCGGTATCGCCACTAACTTGGCACTCTTCATTCCTAATTATGCAGAATACAAGGAGCAGCGCGAATACTGCAACTGGCTCGAGAACGTCAAGACGTTTGTAGAAGCCTGAGTATCGAACGTTCATAGTGCACGATGATCAACAGGCATATTTATACAATTTTTCGGTTCGATCGTACACTTGAAAACAAGCGGAAAATGAAGCGGCGGACACGAGGGATGAGGAATAGAACTGCAACCAGCAGTATTAATAGTAATAAGGGACTCGCATTCTCCGTGGACGACGCACCAGCCTCCATTGTGCGTGCCAGCAAAGATTCTTTTGTGCCGCCTTCGACGCGGCCTTGATCCACGTCCTCCAACCAGTTCATGATTTTCTCCGTATTCATCCAGCGAGTGATAGAAGGGTACATGTACACTTGACCGTCCAAGTCACTCAAGACGTACAGCGACGGTGCGCTCTTGACACTGATATCAAATACTTCCTTGAGCAGATCACCATCACGGTTCATGTCGTAAAAAAGGAATGAGTACGACTTATGGGCAAGATTCGGGGATGAGCGCCATTTCTGGGACAGCTTTCGCATCTGCTTCACTTGCGTGTCAAACATATTAGATCTGCTGTTTAAGGCGACCACAACGACACCTGGCAGCTGGTGCAAGCTTTCTCCAGCCGTCAGCTGCATAACTTGCTGCACGGGTGGCTTGCTTTGGTTGTCGATCCACTCCGCAATCTTGTCGACCGCCTGCTGATGCGGCATGCCTGCTGCATTGACAAGAGGTAGCACGGCCGAAGGGAGGTGGATATTTTCGTTGAATACGAGCAGTGCCTTGTTATGACCAAAGCGATGTAACAAAGCCGGGTCTTTGGTCGTCAAAAATTGTGTGTCAGAGTTGATACGCGACCGAACTTCCTGCACCAGTTGGCGCTCATCCTCGGAGCTTGGTCCCACAAACAGCACAGTCTGTTTCTTCTTCTTCACTACCGTGTACCACATTGAAGCCGTGACCTCGTGAATTGCGTCCAAGACATTCATGACGCGAAGCCAAGCAAGGAACTGATCCTTTTCGCGTCCAAACTGGTCATCATCGGGATATGTCGTGTACTCGCCATTCAATGCCAGCTTTACGTGAGGAAAGCCCTCTACTCCAAATTCTTGGCACACATCGCTGTATTTATTGCAGTCGACCGCCAGCGGATTGACCTGTCCAACCATTTCACGAGCTGCATTCGCATAGTCGGCCTCCATGGCACGACAATGTGGGCACCACGGCGAATAGAATTTGATCAGAGAGGGACCCTGTCCCTCATCCTTTCCCAAAAAACGGTTTAAATCCTCTTGCGTCTCGATGGGCGCCTGTCCAAACTCAGTCAGCTCCTTCACGGGCTGTAGTTTGTTACTTGGTGCGCCACCAGGGGGCGTGAGGGAAGCCTTATCAGGGTGCAGGGCAGCATATCCTTCAAAAATGAACTCTTCCAGCTTTTTGATATCACGCGACGTTTTGGCAAACACCTTGTCCATGACCATCTTGCCGTTCTTATACAGCTTGGCCATAGGGAAAGAGTCGACGTGCTGCTCTCTGCACAGCGCGGCTTCAGCTACGCAGTCTACACGCGCAAGCGTGTATGGATTTACTGGATCTTTCGACATATAATCCACACGTTCCACCAGCTTGTGCCATTGAGGTGCGAAGGCCCGGCAATGTGGGCACCAAGGTGCATAATACTCAATGAGCCAAACACCTTTGTTGGTCAGTGAGAAATTTCCCTTTGTGAGCGAACGATCATCCCCAAATACGTCACTAACGGGGATAGCCGACGCACATAGCGTACATAGCAGCACAGCCACTGCCGTTAACGCGACACGCATCATGGTGGCCATTTATTCTGCCGCTTTCGCCACGTCCCTTATTCTTTGGCTGTCACTTGTTCCTCATACGCAATTCGCTGCGCAAGGCTGTCACGTGGCCCATAAGGTGCAGGCTATGTGTGGTCCGTGACGCGACACAACCGCCTGCATTGTATCATGTTCCTGGCTGATGGACTCGTTGAAGAGTGCATTTACTGATGTATCTGAGCGTCTTATGCTCGAGTCCCGTATACGAGATGGTGCTCGAAATATGCTGCAGCTCCTTGATACGAACGATGCGAACGAAGCGCTGCGAAGCCAAGTCGAGCGAGAATTGGCCGTAGCAGAGGAGCACGTACAAAGTCTGCAGACGCGTCGTCAAAGCATTGAAAACACGCTGCATAATGTAGAAAATCCAGCTATCATTTCCACGTCGCGCTTCCGTCGTCCTCGTGCGATTAGGGCCGTACACGGCCTGGAGGACCTCAACACTCATCACAATGTGACGTGCATGTCGCCCGATCCGTTCGTCTTGCCTGAGAGCCAGACATTTCGCTTGCCGTTATCGAATGAAACTGAGCTAAAAAAATCTATACGTGCAGTGGACATGTTGACACGTATCCTCAAGCATGATATGTCGACAACCACCGCGCTCTCACCCAACGAGCAAAGCCACATATTTCTTTTTCTATCGACACTCTACGCACAAATGCCTGAACTTCGATACGATTCTCATGTAAATACTTTGATGTTGTGCGCGTTGCATGGTATGTCTGAGGGAAAATCATCGACGGTACGTGCCTATGCTATCCGCCTGTTGCGGTACATCCAGAGCCCAGATCTGTTGCCCGCACTGGCTTCCTATACCAACGCATGTACTGTGTTCTTGTCTCGCGCACTCACACTGGAAGATAATTTTGCCTTCGAGCGCGAGCAGGCACTAAAGCTCGTGCGTGCATGGATTCAATATATGCGTCTTGGCAGTCATCATGTTCATGCCCTCCTCTCTGAAGGCATCGTGCGTGTGCTGTCGTCCATTGCCTTGGAACCAGAGGATACTTTATACCATGCATCTGTTGAAACACTCGCTGAGCTCGTTGTGCTCGACACGCCACTCGTGTCTCGCTCATCAGCCATGGCGCCGCTGTGGCGCGCTATTTGCGAGTCACGCGCAACTGTGGCTGTCCCACTGGTCGACAACATGCTTGTATTATTAGATCGCCCATCTACGCGGCGGCACATCAGTGCAGGCACAGATCTTGAGGCCGTCCTTGCCGACTTTACGACTGTCCCCGGTGCGCGCCGGACGCCTGATCGACTCGAATCAACCCAGCAGGTGATATCTCATCTACTTCAGTCATGGCAAGGTCTCTTTTACTTGTGCATGCAAGACAAGGCTGCTTTAAAAGCTCTTGTTGCGTCATTGCATTTGGATGACGATGCAATCCGTTCACATGTCCTTGCCGCACTTCTTCCGGTCTTTCGCACTTCTGTTCCTCTTTCAAAGGTGCCTCATTTATATGTGTCATACATGTCTTTTGTGCTTGTCTTGCTTTTGGACGTAGGTTTGTGGGATGCGTTGTTGTCTATCTTACAACATGCGCCCGTGCACCACGAACAAGCCCGCGCCTTGCTAGCTCGTGCTTTGCAACTTTCACGCGATGTCTTGCCCAAAGATCATGCGACACTCAATGCTTTCCCAGAACTCGTGCACAGAATATGTCTTCGCGACAAGGATCCGGCGTGCGTGGTTGGTGCCTCGCATGCACTGGGAGCCATTGATGCGTGCGAAAGGACGCTAATGAAAGTACCATCTGTGCCACCAGTGCCACCCTTTCCTGAGGTGCCCGTTGACGATGTGCTTTTCCGCGCTTTGTTGCGTGACTCCATGGTCACTTCGGTGCGCGAGTACACGTCGTGGAACCAAAAGGTGATTTTGGATTTACTCGACGGCCCTCTTTGGGATCCACGCCGTTTCGACGAAGCGTTGGTTGGTTCCAAGTTTGTGCGACGCCTCCTAGCGTTTTATCGGCCGTCTCATGCACGATATTCTGCTTTGAAAAAGAGTGACGTGGCCCACCAATGGACTCACATCGGCGTCCGTTTGTGTCGTGTGCTATTGCATCATTCTGACGGACCTCGTGCAATCACAGAAGAGCGATTGCTTTCCGATCTGCGTGATGCATTCGAACAATCTGCACAGCACACAGACTCGCTCTTTTCATCTCCAAATGTACAACACACTCAGGTCAATGGTTATTTTGATATGCTAGCTGTGTTTTTTGCATGCACAACAGGTCAAGACATGCTGATGCATTCGCGACTTTATACACCATGGTTTGCCCTCTGCCAAAATGAAGACGATGCATCTGTTTATATCATGTGCCAGCTCTTATCGATTATGGATTTATCCAGCTCATCAATGTCGCGGATCCTGTTGGAACGTGCTCTGACCGAAGCACCAGAGGCTGTTCGTTTGGCTGCGACAAAACGGTTGACTGAAGCTCTCTGGTTAGACAACGAACCACAAGCTTGGGCAGTCTCACTTTTGCTCACTCAAATACTTGATCTCCATGTATCCGTCCAGGAATTCGCCATTCACCAACTCGAGCAAGCTTGTAGAGACCCTGTCATGGCACAATGTGCTATGCAACAAGGTCCTCCTATTGAATTGCTTGCGCGCAACACTCTCTTTGCCCTCTTAGGTCTCGCTGAAGAGCGGGGATTGACCGCTATGCAGCATGCCGGTCTTTTGGGTCCCCTTGCTCAGGTGTGGTATGCCCGTGAACACATTGCCTATGTTGCCCGAGCCGAAGCTTCATTGATCAAGCCGTCAGAACTACCGCCGCATTTGTACGGCCAGTTGGCGCGCACACCTAAGGGCTGTGCTTATCTTGTTGAACTCAATGTTCTTCCGGAATGGCATGACGTGCTTGTCTCTCACGCCTGTGAGGCCTACGACATATCGCTAGTAGCACGCGTCAAGGCGGCATTATGGGCTTGCGGACATATTGGTGCATCAAATCACGGAATGGATGTGCTAGCATCGCATGGACTCTTGAATGGTCTGTTTAGAGCATCCCAATCACCGGTGGTGTCTGTGCGCGGCACACTCTTTTTCGTATGCAGTCTATTCACTCAATGTGAGCGTGGCCGAGAAGTACTTGCATCACATGGATGGACTTGCTCATCCACAGCGTGTCTGCCACGCCACAGACGCACCTTTGTCACGCTTGGCGCTTCGAGCCCCGCAGCTTACCAGGACATGGGGTCGAGGCTCGTATCACCGCGTGATGAGCATGAAGCACATGCTGCTTATTTAATGGCCCAACTGGGTAACGGCGTCGTAGCCGGCAGTGCGCGACGTGCGCTCGTACGTTACAGGAAGCAGTGTCCCTCTGTATTTCGACAAGTACCACTTTTAGGTCGCGCTTTACACATGATGGACCATTATTCGTTCCGTTTAGCTGCTCGGCGGAATGTATGGTCTTTGCTGGATGAATGCACTCTGTCTCTCGATACGATCAAACTACTCCAGCAGTGGCGATCAGCAAATGTGGCCACCGCACCTGCCGTACCACCTCGGCGATGCCACACTGCAAAGAATGTTTTGAATAATGAAAATACATATACAATACGTCTCTTCCCTGTGCTTTCTATCGCCAACCTTCGTCGACAAGTAACGCAGGCAGAGGACCATGTCAAAGTGCACAACGAATCTCCAACAAAGCGCACCGACGATGCGCCCGTCGAAACAAGCAGCGCATCGCGCCATGAATGGCCCCGCAAAATGTATGGATTTGTATAGAGTATCTATTCATCTTTGAGCATATCATGCTCGATACCATTACTTAGTAAGGAGATGGCCCGACTTGAGTCGCCATTGGGCACGACCAAAAATCGAAGCAGCTCAAATGGATCCGCTTTGTGCTTGCGCACCGACGTGAAATATACCTTGCCGACACCACGGGGTCCTTGTACTTCGAAGCTCATATCGACTTTGCCCTTGAGTGGGTTGACAATGCCATCAATCCATGGATCACCAAACATACTGCGCTTGATTTTCACCGGATCGCCCAACATTTCAATTACTTCTGGTGCCGTGCGCACACGTTGTGACACCATACGAAGGACAGACGAGCCAAGACGCTCCTTATTATTGAAGTAGCCAGAAAGCACGTACCACATCACTGCCAGCGACGCACCACCAAGGATATACATGGGCTTCTTGTTGGGCAATGGTGGAATCGGGTTCTTCACACGAGTCACATGTGGATCCCAGTGACCTGGCTGCGATGTCATACTTCGCTTTTGCTTCCATTGCAACATGTCCCATACCCGTGTACGACCAAATACACGCCTGACTCGATCCATCATCATCGCTCACGCCAACAGGCCGAGGGTCCTCGGTTGGGCCACACTCCACTTGCATTGTCCTACAAGGACTGCACGTGTCCATCCAATGCCACCAACAGTACGCCTCGGCCCTCGATAAATCTGCACTAGGTACTACTACTGCTTAATTGAAATTTTACACTAAATACAAAGCGTGGTTGATGAGATGTGTCTGATCTATATATAGCTGAAATAGCATTCAGATGCGGCCCGGAAATGAATCAGCCGGCGAAATGAAGGAAAAGAGAAATAAAAAGTTTTTATGCCATTTACATGACAAAAAAGCCAGCCACAGCAGTCACGGCCAGGGCCACGACGGACATGACAGGTCTGTTGATGTTGCTAGCATTTTCTCCACCGTGCTTGTTGCTGGAGCTGGAGTTCGAGCTGGAGCTGGAGTTGGAGCTGGAGCTGGAGTTGGAGCTGGAGCTGGAGCTGGAATCCGAACTATTCTTGTTGGAACTGTCGCTGCTGTTACGCTTGTCACTGCTGCCACCCGCATTCTTTGAGCCACCAGCATTTTCAGCCTGTTTCTTCCTCTGCTCAGCGCTCTTTGAAAGCGAAGCAATGCCATTAGCTGGCGATTTACCCGGCTTGCAGTTCGACGAGGCTGGCAGGGACTGGGCAGCAGATGGTGTCTTCTGGCCCTTTTTACCGTTCGTGTACGTCTTGCGCTCACCATTCTGCGTCCAAAGACCGGTAGCGTACTGTTGGAATGACGACGTAGAGCCATTCTCGACAAAGATACCAGGTGGGTAAGCGGGATCAGCCTCACAGCTGTCAAAGGCATCAGGACTGTAGTCACCTGGCATGATCCAGTTGCAGCCCATCTCGTCCAGCGTATGTTCGCACTCAGTTTGAGGCTTGGCCTGATCAGAGCCAGCCGTGCAAACACGGAAGCACATGATATCGTGACCCACATAGTTCATCCATTCCTTGTAAAACACGTCCTTGCCTGTGATGTTCGACGAGACAACGCCACCGATGGGGTTGCCCTTACCAGTGGCACCGTGAGGGTCAAGTTCACCACCCGAGTCACCAGCCTTGATACCAATCTTCGTGAAATCACCAAGAGCCATGATCTGAATGTAGAGATCTGTCTTGACGAAATGCACGGCAGTGAGCGTGCCGTCTGGAATGACGCGTGCATTATTACGGGGCTTGGTGCACCAGGCCACCGTACGTTCTTCCTGATCAGAGATAGGGGCATCCAAGTCAAGCGGGCCAAACATGCAAAAGTCATCCAGGCTGTTGACAGTTGCCATGCGCGACACTGACGTCTGGTTTACAGGAGTGTCCAGCTTGGGAGTACCCTTCGCATCGTGATCGACCACACCGTCGTAGTCTTGCGATGGGTTGCCGTACTTAAATGGAGGCGATGAGCTCTTTGCTTTAGCAGCTGCCGATGAAACCGTCTGGCGACGCTGGTACACCATCCCTTTATCGGGGCGGTAAACCACGGCACTAGATGCAGAGACAAGCGCAAACACGCACAGTAGCGTGCGAACAGGGACTATCATATGGTTGTTGACGGGGAGCAAGTCGTGACGAGAGCTATATTGAGAGCTGAGCCACTATGCCTCTACAGCCACTTGACGCGTGCATGTGTTGTTCCGGGCTGTGCTGAATGCCTGCATAGAATGTCTACCTGGCATCAAATGATTGACGTGATTCGGTAGAGATGGACGAGCTGCAGATGCCAGTCATGTGTGATTATATTATACATCACGTGACACAATTGTTCACCAATGTCTCCCACGTGCGCATGAACTATCTTCACCGCCCAGAGTCGATTCAGTCATGGTCGTGCGATTGCGGCTGGCGCGGCACGGCACCCGAAACAACCCTTTTTATCACCTTGTGGCCATCCAAAATACCAAAGCGCGTGATGCAAGGCCTATTGAAAAACTAGGAGAATATGATCCTGTGCCGCGACGAGTTCGTCCAGTGCAAATGCATCACATGCATGGAGAAGATCGACCAGGATTCAATGGTCAAATCATTTCGCCTGGGATTCAGACTGATGTGCGCATGGAAAAGCGTATCGAGTGGAATGAAAATCGTATAAAGTACTGGCTTAATACGGGCGCGCAACCTAGCAAGCCGGTAGCTCGCCTACTTGATAGGGCTGGTCTCATTCCTTTGGAGAAGCGTTCATTATACAAAGGTCTTTTCCATCCTCCTTCCCACTTGCCTGAAGGATCGATTGAAAGTGCATCTAAGGAGTAAGCACGATCTTCCAAACATACGTATCTGGCATCTGGCCAGAATGTGTCCTATAGAGTATACCATTTGTCTATCCAAGATGGGGTATATGCATCTATCCTATCTCCAAAAACGAGTATAGATCACCTTGTACGCAGCAGTGACTCGTGTTCACGCCTTCAGGAGGATCGCCCGTGCTTGCCACTTCTACGTCCACGACCGCCGCGGGAACGTGGCGGATGTGATGCTTTGTTGCCTGATTCTGAAGGACCAGACATGCGTGGCGGGGCACTTGTAACGTTGGCCGCTAGTGGCATAGCGGCAGTCATGGCTTCAGGCGGCGGAAATGGAAAAGGCCAATTCGGTGCTGGAGGCGCGGACGGGGGGGCCCATACAGGCGGTGGTAAAGAAGGCACGGCTGGCAGTGCAGGAGTAGGTGTTGATGCAGGCGCTGATGCAGGCGTTGCAGTACTGGCACTTGCGCTGTTAAGTTGCCGCAAAAGATCTGCCAAGTTCGAGGGTAGCCCTGGAATGGAAGTGCTTTTTGACGTTGAAGCCACATTGTCAAATACAAACGGTCGAATCGCGGAGCCTGTGGGAATGTCGCGAGGTTCATTCAAGGTTGAGGCGAAGGCACTCAGATAGTCATCGGGCGTAGGTTCTGCCGGGCTGTCGGGAATGGTGCTAGCATCAGGATATATTGTTTCTGGGACCGTTTGCTCGTACTCTTCTTGAGCAAATTTGACTTCGCTGTAAGCTGCGGGCTCAGGAAGCCTCGAAGCCTGAGTAAAGGCCGGAAAGAGGTCAAGCTCGTAGGGCGGGTAATAATCAATGTATTCTTCCATATCCGCATGAGCCAGCCGGAAAGCACCGCCTTCTTCCATGTCCAGTTGTCCAATACTGGCGACACTGCCGTGCTCGTCTTCATCGTAAATAGCAGGTTCGATGAGTTTGACGGCCACAAGGGTTTGGCCGTCATGATCCTTCCAATGCACAGACTTTTTACGCCTTTTCTTGACGTCAGAGGTGGTGGCTTCTCTTGACTGTGCAGAACGTGCAGGATCGGCGTCTGTCACGGGGGGACTGGGCTGATGCTGATCAATGAGCGTCATAAAGCTAGCTAGATCTTTGTTGGCATTGGACTGAGCACCCGATAAGCGAGTTGGGGTATTCCGTGTGCTTGTCTCCGTCAACTGGGGTGATCCACGACGTTCCGTCTGTGTTCGCGTTCGTGCTATGCTGGAGCCAAGCAAACTCGACGTGGGACGCACACTTGTATGTGCCGTGACAGGTGTAGTGCTTCGGGCACGTTTGGCCGCTGCATCCGATGTGTCATTTGAGGTTGCCGGCCGCTTTGTATTTGAAGCAGGTGCTGGCGGCGTCTGTGCACGCGGTGCAGAGCTGGTGGGGACCAGTGCACTCCATTTGTCTTTCACAGCATCAGCTAATTTGCGTGCATGCTCGTTGCGCAATCGCTTCTGTGCGCCTGTAATCAGCTTGCCTAGGGCTACATGGTCTTTCAAATGGTCCAATTCGATAGGGAGGCGCAGAAGAAGTTCGAGAAGAGGCTCAACGACATTGGTGTACATTTCGCTCGTGTCCTGTACATCGGCCCTACGCGGTGGCGTAGCTTCCAAGAGCCATGTAGCCAGAATCTCTCGGCCATGGACAAGGTTTGTGAAGGATGCAAGATACGCCGGCGTTCCAAACTGTATCATACGCTGAATGACACTCAGCCGATCATGTGGCGATGTTGGACGCAACACAAAGGTGGGATGTGAATTGTCGGACAACAGCGTCACTAAAGCGCTAGCGGCCTCCTTTGGACTCTTTTCAATCAAATTTGCAGTAATTAGGTGAGGCACTGTTGCAGAGATATCATGTGCTTCTCCAGGGAATACGTTCGTTGCAGGCGCGGATGAGACCGGCGTGCGTGCACTGTGTGGTGTTAGCCCATCATTGCCAAAAGAATGCCAGGTGCAGAGGTATCTCGAGCTTTGGCGCCTCATAGGCTGAGCTCGCAAAAGAGTCCCAAGCACCTTTGAAGTACGTACTCATTAGGGCTAGACATGTCTAGCATGCATACACCCACGACCTGTCAGGTGTGCTCCGTCACAAAAATGCTTCCAAACGTGTGATCGTAGAATGAAAAGGCCCCTGGATATCTACAAGGGCACACGTGCTATGACAAGTGCAAAGAATAAGACCTTTTCCACGCCTGTGTCTACAGGGAAAAGCGTGTTAGGGACTCCCGAGCGTTGGTGCGTCGGATGATCGTGGCTTGCGAAAAGCAAAGCTCTGTTCTGACGCGCGAATCACACGCCGCGCCAACCGAAAACAATTCTGGGTCCGCCGCAGCACACTGGACTTACATTTGTAAGCAAATCTCGTAGCACCCAGGATCCACGAAGCATGCCATGGCCGACGCTATCGTCCTCCTCTAGTCATAGTGCAAACAGTCCTATAGACCTATGCATAAAAATCACTGCCATCATTATAGTGCCGCGAGTCTTGGATGCATCTGCATGTCCTGCTCTGCTGGTCTGGGACGTGCCTTTACCTGCCTCCACTACATAGAAGGATATGCTGGCGCGTCACAGGTCTATGGCACTCGTACGCCGGGCCTCTACATGGCCGACAGCGATACCTATCAGATACCTATGTACTTCGCGTGTACTGCCTCAACAGGATCAGAAACCTGAGCATCGTGTGCAGTACAATTACGACGTATTCTCGTTGCATCCGGAGGAAGAACATTACTCACTTCCGCTTGTCACCGCGGAACAGCTCGCACGCTCCAAAACACGCCCCCGCTCTATGCGTATGCTCACGCGTGACTTTATCTATGACAGTTTGTACAATCCACATTATGGCTACTTTAGTCGACAAGCCGTTCTGCTTCCCTTGTCAAAGCAGGCGAATCCCAACGACGTCTCTCTCACTTCCGCCTTTGCATTTCATGGTATGAAAGACGAGACCGAATTCATGCGAACAGTCCAGCTTCGATATATGAACTTTGATGAACAGTTTCGTCGCGAATGTCAGGCGCGTGAGAAACGTATGCGTGGGAATGGGCCAACCTTACAGGAGCGCATAGATGCGCTCGTGCAAAACCAGAAACGCACCCCGTGGGGTAGTGCAGAGCGTCTTGATATGGCACGACAAATTGGTCGTCTACAGCGTGAGCAAAACCGCGAGCAAATTTCTGGTTCAGAAATCGATGCTATGGTGGCTGGACAGGTATGGCATACACCGACACAACTTTTTAGTCCACATTATGGGCGCGCCTTGGCGAGATATCTGGTGGCGGAGTATAAACTTCATCTATTCCCATATCATGACCTGGTTCTATTTGAACTTGGCGGTGGTGCGGGTACTTTGGCGCGCGACATTTTGGACTATATCGAAGAGTGTGAACCGGATGTGTACGAACGCACACGATACCATATTGTTGAGATTAGCGCTCGACTAGCATCTCAGCAGAAAGGACGTTTAGTGCGACACGTGCGAAGTGGTCGCGTTGACGTGGTGCATCGTGACTTTTTGGCATGGGACCAGGATGTGGATGAGCCCTGTTTCGTGGTGGCACTTGAGGTCCTGGATAATCTTCCCCATGATGTCGTGCGTTACTCGACGGAAGATCTGCAGGCATACCAGGGACTTGTCTCCATTGATCACACAGGCGACTTTACAGAGCTTTGGGAGCCAGTCCAAGACCCGCTTATTCGCCGATACTTGAATCTGTTCCGGTCTGTGCGGCATCCCCTACTTCCGCCAGGCGCACCATTCTATCTAGGCTGGATTCCCCGCTGGATGCGCCGCATGTTGCATACATACACACCTTTTTACCCCAATCTCACGCAGCCACATTATATTCCTACTGGCGCGCTCCAGTTCCTCGACGTGCTGAAAAAACACTTCCCGCTCCATCGACTTGTTCTCTCTGATTTTTCGTCACTTCCTGACCACATTGAGGGCATCAATGCTCCTGTTGTACAAACTCGGCACCAAGGCGTCATGATTCCAGTTACGACATATTGCGTGCTACAAGGATACTTTGATATCTTTTTCCCGACTGATTTTGAGCTGTTAAGGGATATGTATCTTCACATGATGAGACTTGGAGATCAGGATACAGAAACAAGTTCTTCGTCTGATGCGTACTTTACGCCAAAATACCCAGGAGATGCTTTACCAGATGGGTCCTTGTCATCCTATGAGGATTACTCTCTGGCCCCGAGTCGATTGCTCGGCCTGTCAGATATTATTCCGCCTCCGCTTCTTCGGAATGAAAGCGACGCTCGGATCTTGACGCACGCTGATTTCTTGAATAGATACGCTGACCTACAGGGCACCGAGCTTCGTGATGGATCCAATCCCATGGTGTCCTGGTATGCCAATGCCTGTTGGCTCCTTACATAGCTATCAAAATGACGGTCCCCCTCATATTCCCACGTGGCTTTCACTCGTCACTACTCCCCCGTATCACCCGCTTCTTACCACACGTTGCACGACATGTTGATACCATATCAGGAGCGTCCATCCACTGCAGGACGAGTCACTGTTGCGGTTGGAATCGGTGCGTTGAACTTGTTTCTCACACATGCAGGCCTTTTTCTCCATTCAGCCTACTCGGCTTATGAAGGTACGCTCTGTTCGGTCGGAGCACGGGTCGACTAACGTCAGTTCTTTCGCAGGGCAAGAGCATCGATCTGTCAACCACTACTACTGTCTTTGAAAGTATTGTTCCTCTAGATGTATGTTGTACATTCACGCAGCTTACGGCCAGATAAAGCTCGAGACACTCATTGCCTTCTTTGTGCTTGTTTTGGGATGTGCTTTGACTACACCCAAGTTGCGCCAGATCAGCTGGGCATCTCGCATGCGTGACTCGTACGTTTTTCGCTTTCATGCTGACATGCACAGGGAAATTGATGTCGCGGATGCTAGACCCAACTTTGCGAATGTATATCACCGCGGTTCATGGCTATTTGCCCCGCGCGATAAGCTCTGACATAGGTGCTTCTGTACATGTCGAAAAAGAGCTGGTTTAGATTGATATCCCATGCGCCTACGAAAACAACTAAGAACATGCACATCACCGCAGGTAGACATAGTCAAGCTTCCGTCGGACACCTGGCATAGAGAAAGTACATTCCCTACCTTACCGTTTAGAAGCACTTCCTGTGCACAATCGAGGGGCCAGCTTCGTCGTACTCTTGCTTCGAGATCCACATCTGCTGGAACGTCGACAGCGAGGCAAGAATCGAACCACCAATCCAGACCGAGTACTTGCGCTCCGGTGGGGCCACAATCTTGACCTTCATGCTGCTAGGAGCAAGAGCCGTGATCTCCTTCTGCATACGGTCCGAAATGCCTGGGTACATTGTCGAACCACCCGACATGACAATGTTACCGTACAGATCCTTACGGATATCCAAGTCACACTTCATGATCGAGTTGTACGTGGTCTCGTGCACACCAGCAGCTTCAAGGCCCAGGAACGAAGGCTGGAACAGAGCCTCAGGGCAACGGAAACGCTCATTGCCGATGGTGATCACTTGACCGTCAGGCAGCTCGTAGCTCTTTTCGAGAGCCGAGCTCTGAGCAGCAGTAAGCAACTCTTGCTCAAAGTCAAGAGCCACGTAGCACAGCTTCTCTTTAATGTCACGCACAATCTCACGCTCAGCAGATGTGGTGAATGGGTAACCGCGCTCCATGAGGATCTTGACAAGGTGCTCTGTGAGGTCACGACCCGCCAGGTCGAGACGCAGAATAGCGTGAGGCATAGAGTAACCTTCGTAAATGGGAACAGTGTGGGTCACACCGTCACCCGAGTCCAGGACAATACCGGTGGTACGACCCGAGGCGTACAGTGACAGCACGGCCTGAATAGCCACGTAAAAGGCTGGGGCATTGAACGTCTCGAACATGATCTGCGTCATCTTCTCACGGTTGGCTTTGGGGTTCAGAGGAGCCTCAGTGAGAAGGACAGGGTGCTCTTCGGGAGCCACACGGAGCTCGTTGTAGAAC
>ERZ782914.182-NODE-182-length-24155-cov-5.302158_pt1 | contig 24155 bp, 48 predicted proteins | sample MGYA00375948_ERZ782914 | MGnify/ENA primary metagenome ERZ782914 (study PRJEB29894, sample SAMN03576417) | human skin metagenome | biome: human skin; feature: left retroauricular crease; material: organic_material | host: Homo sapiens | place: Italy: Trento...
CAAAATTCGTTGAAGAAAAAACTGGTGTAAACCCACAAAACCCATCAGAAAAAATCACTATACCAGCAAGAAACAAAGTATCATTCAAACCAAGTAAGACACTAAAAGAAACAGTTAACGCATAAGGTGATTGAATGGATTTATTAAATATTCAGAAAAGAAAGCCTATTGTAGATTTTAACCAATATACATTCACGATATTCGGCAATGCTGGAATTGGAAAGAGTTCGTTCTGTGCCAACTTCTTTGATGAACCTTTATTCCTAGCTTGGGAACAAGGTCAAAATGCACTTGAAGTGTATGTTCAAGATATGTTCACATGGAAAGATTTTTTAGAGTTTGTAAAAGAACTAAAGAAAATTCACAAAGCTGGAAAACAAGTGCCATTTAAAAATGTTATTGTAGATACAGCAGAAATCATGAGAACTAAATGCGAAGAGTATGTATGTATGCTTAACGGTTGGGATAGTCCATCAGATGGTGCTTATGGTGCTGGTTGGTCGGCAGTAACAAGAGAATTTGAGAAAAGAATTAGTGAAGTAAGAGCTTGTGGTCTTGGCGTTCACTTCATTGCTCACGATAAGGTTCAAAGAATTGAAAGAAAAGACATGACTTATGATAAGATTACACTTCAACTAGGCTCAACAGCAATTAATGAGGTAATCAAAAAAGTTGACTTTATTCTTTACTTTGATAAAGAATATAAGAAAGACGCCAATGGAAATGTAACAGTTAAAAGAGTTATTAGATTCCATGGTGGCGAAAATTATGAAGCTAAAACAAGAATAGCTGGTTTCCCAGAATTTATATATGCTGGAAATAGCCCACAAGAGACAGCTCAGTTGGTTAAAGATTTATTTGAAGAAAAAGCTGAAGCCCTATTAGAATATAACAACTCTAAGGCAGAAGAAAAACCACAAATCGTGGAAGAAGATGAAAAAGAAGAGCCTGCTCTAAGTCCTGCAAACGTTACCACAAAAATGATTGAAGAACTTACAGAGTTAGGTAAACAAAAACTGAAAGAAAATAAAACTAAACCTAATGACATTGTTAAGATAATCAAAGACAACACAAGTGTAGAAATGATGAATGAGATTACAGACATCAATGAATTTAACAAAGTAAAGGAACTCATTGAAGCTCTATAAGACACACTTGACAGATTATCTAAGTGAGGACTTCTATGTAAGTCCAAGAACAATGACATTTTATAAAAATAACAATAAAGCTCTAAGGATAAGGGATGTAAGTCATCTTTTACCCTTAGAGAATAATTTATACCTATTTGGTGTTGGAGATAATGGAATTACAGGAAAGTATATCATACCAAAAGATATGTTTGATTTTTGTATATGGGAACATGGATTTGACAAGAACTACCAATCTTGCAAGAACCTATTGAGAGACTTTAAGAAAGGCAGGACTGGAATACCACTCACCAAAAGAATAGACCTTATATACAAAACTTATCAGATAGACTTCCTACCACGAGATTGGAAAGTATGGCTACCATTTATATTAAGACACTATAATTATAACAACTATTACTTGACCGAAACACTGAATTTGGATAAAGAGAGTAAGAATTATTTAAGAATTGAATTTAAACTAAGAGAAAGGAAAACAGAAAAATGAAAAAGTACACTTATAAGGAAATTGCAGATATTATTGGTATTGCACCAAGTCAAGTAAACGCAAAAGCGAATAGAAAGAAGTTCCCCAAAGAATTTAAGACAACTGTTATTAATGAACAAAATAGAGAAGTAAAAGCTCTAACAGAAGAGGGTCTTCAAAGATTAAAAGACGAATATGGAGTAATAGATAAGAGGGTAGACGAAGAAAATAAGAACTTACTAGGTAATCTTGAGTTAGTTAAGCAAGGAGATTTTCTTGGTACTCTTTGCGATTTCTACAAAGATGAACAAGATAATATCTATATGACAAGAGAACAAATAAGCCAAGCATTAGATTATAAAGATAGCAAAGCAGTAGAAAAAATTCACGAAAGAAACCAAAAAGAGCTAGATAAGGAAAGTGTTGAAATTGCAAGGTTTAACAATGTCCGACAAGATGTCGGAGATTTCAAACCTAGTAAAATACACCCTTTCACAACTTTATACAACGAAGATGGTGTATATGATATATGTTTCTTCTCTAGTCAGCCAGTAGCAATCAAATTCAGAAAATGGGTTATGGACAGAATAAGAGAAATCAGAAAGTTTGGTTTTACTACTCAAACTAATGGTGGTGGAGCTCATACAGTTGATGCAATGGCAGAATTCTTCTTTGGAAAAGATGATAGTGCTGGAAAGCTGGCATTTACTGAATTAGTAAAAACTAAAATTAAACTTGAAATGGAAAATAGCAAGCAAAAAGATTTAATCACAGTTCAAAATGAACAACTAGAACAACAAAAACCAAAAGTACAATTTGCTGAACAAGTAGCTGTGTCAAAAGATTCAATATCTGTTAATGAAATGGCTAAACTTCTACACAAAAATGGAGTTAACATTGGTCGTAACAAATTGTTTGAGTGGTTACGTGAAAAGAAATTAGTTATGAAAGTGTCAGACGGTAATAATAGATGGTCTAACATACCAACTCAAGTAGCTATGAATAGAGGTCTATTAACTATTGTTGAAAAATCTTACACAGACGCATTTGGTGAGTCAAGAATTAGCACAACAACAGTTGTTACACCAAAAGGACAAGATTATATTCTTAAAAAATTCTTTGTGGGGGCGTTCTTTGCATGAGTAGCGTTAGATTAAATCAAACACGAATTTCTCGTGGTGATGTGGTTATGGTGGATTTAGGAACACGCTTTGGTCGAGAACAAGGTGGAATTAGACCAGCTATAGTTGTTCAAAACAATATAGGAAACTACTGTGGTGATACAACTATTGTCGCACCATTGACAGCAAGCAAGAAAAATAACATTGGTCTACCAACTCATGTAGTGGGAATACAGTTAGAAAAAGAATCTATCGCTCTGTTAGAGCAAATAGTAACAATAGACAAAAGAAGAATTATCTGCGTTTTAGACCACTTAGACGAACAAAAATTGGAAGACGTTGATAAGAAAATTAAGGTTTCATTAGGACTATGAAGACATTTCCACTAATAAATGAACCTAAACCAAAACCAAACATTAGAAGAACTTCTAGGAGATATCTTAGAAGAGAAGTAGATAGAAGAACAAGAAAAAGTATTGATGAAATCAACGCATGGTTAGACACAGAATCTATGGAAAAGAAATATCATCAATATTTTCTAAAAATATATTTTGAATGGAAATATGTCATACGACAAGAGCCATTCCTATTTAAAGATATGGTAAGTCGTAAAGATGAGGGTGAGTTTCTGGAACTGTTGGAGATTATCCAAAGAGAGTTAGGACTACACTATTCAGAATTTCCATTTCAATTTGAAAAAGTATTAGACAAATTAAAGGAGAAATTAATTGACAATAAATCACAATATAATAGCAGAGAGGATTGTTATATCTGGAGTTATGAATAACCCAGACGTAATAATTGACTTACAAAATCTTGAACCAGAACATTTTTATAACTCAACACACAAGATTTTGTATTATCTTTTAAAAAAGCTATACACAACATTTAAGGGAGAAAAAGTTGACCCTTTTACGCTATTGTCCACAGCAAAGAATGAAAATATATCCTTTGAGAAAGATATAGAAAAATCTGGTGGTGTAGAATATCTGCAAACTTTATCAGATTTAGGCACAGATTATCAAAAAAGTGATGTTCTAACTCAAGCAGAGATAGTCACAAAGTTATCATTTTTTAGAGATATGCACGATGTGCTTGATAAACAATTGGAATATATCGAAAATGGTGACAATAAATCAAGAGAAGATGTGATTGACTCTTTAAGGAAAAGCACAGATAAGACAATATCAAAATATACAATATCTGATAATTATAACTATATTGGCTTTGTTTATGATGAGGTTATGGAGAAGATAAAATCAGACGTTAAGAATGGTGAGATAGGAATACCAACTAAGATAGAGCCACTTAATAAATTTTACACTTACAGAAAAGGTGAATTAGTTGTTTTATGTGGTCGCCCGAAGCAAGGGAAGTCAGCATTTGCAATTAATGAAGCTCATAATATGGCTGTGGTAAAAGGAATACCAACGTTATATCTTGATACAGAAATGCAAACAAGAACATTCTTGATGAGATTGATTGCTATTGATTCTGGGATACCACTGCATGAGCTAGAAACATTCCAATATGAGCTAGACCCAGAAAAACTAAAAAGATACAAAGAAAGTGAAAAGAGAATTAAAAAAGCTCCACTTATTCACAAATATAGCACACATTGGACAACTAAAAAAGTTAGAAATGACGTAATATCTCTTGTGAGGCAAGAGGGAATTGAGATGGTTATTTACGACTACATCAAAGTAAAAGAAGTTAATGAAAGTAAAAATAAAGAGCATAACGAACTAGGCAACTGGACAATAGCTTTAAAGGATTTAGCTGGAGAGCTTAATTTACCAATATTAACACTAGCTCAAACCAGTCCCTATGAAGTTAGAGTTGCCGATTCAGACAAAATAAATAGATACGCTTCCGTTGTTGGATTTGTCTTACCTCTATCAGAAGATGACAAAAGCAGAATGAAACAATGGGGTTATCCAAAAACTAAAGATTATATCTATATAAAATACAACAGAAATGGTGCTTCAATGGAAGACGAAAAGAAAGGGGTCTATTTAGAATTTAATCGAGATAACGTAACATTTAAGGCAAGCGAATATCAAGAAAAGTTTGAAGATTTGGTGCTATGACAGATGTTAAAGAGTTGTTAGAAGATTATGGAATAGACAAGTTTCTTGAATATGTTGGGGCTGAACACGTTAGAAAGATTGGAGATAGTTACAGAAGTTGTTGTCCAATACATGGTGGACACAACTCTTCAGCTTTCTCTTATCATAACGGATATTTCACTTGCTTTAGTGAGTGCAATAGAAATTACAGTCCAATAGATATAATAATGACGGTTTTTCACCTTCCGTATCACTTAGCTAAAGAGCGACTAGAGAAGTTGCTTGGACATGAAATCGAAGAAGAAGACAATTCAGAAATCACTTTTGAACACTTAGAAAACAAGAAATTTATAACTGACTTTCAGTCGTTGAAAGCACGTAACAATATTAATGAGGATAAAGAAGTAGAATTTTTAGAATTTTCAAATACAAACATATACAAACAAATAACACACGATTATTTGCTTCAAGAGGGATTTACAGACAATACAAGACAATTCTTTGATTTAAGATTTTGTGATACTGGAGTTATGAAAGATAGAATAATTATCCCAATAGATAGACCAGACGGAAAGATTATGGGAATAGCTGGTAGGTCAATCCACGATTTTAGGTGGCTAGAGCTAACTGGTGAAAGCAAATATTTCTTTTCAAAAGGACTTAAAAAGAGCAATACTTTATACAACATAAGTAGAGCTGATAAGTACGACAATTACATTATTGTAGTTGAGGGTTATAAATCTATTTGGCGATTACATGATTGGGGGTTTGATAATGCTGTTGCCCTTATGGGGGCAAGTTTAAGTGATGAGCAAGCCAAATTATTATTACAATTAGATTTACCTATATTGGTCTCTGGTGATAACGACAAAGCTGGTAAGAGATTACAACATGAGGTTGTGTCCAAGCTAAGCAAGTACACACCAATAGAACAATTTCCAATAGAAAAAGTAGCTAAACACGAAAGTGATTCAATAGCTGAAATTAAGAAAGGAGAGTTTGAACATTGGGCGAAAAAACTAATGGAAAAATACCCATCGAAGATTCTGTTTTAAAGTTTATTCAAAACAGAGATTTTGCTAAAGTGAGAGAAATCAATCATTATTTCCAAATGGGAGATGAGAGAAGCGTTCGTAAGGTAGTTGAAAGACTAAGAGAACGTGGAGAACCTATTTGTATGGGTAGTAAAGGGTATTATTATTCAACAGACCCAACAGAAATAGAGAGAACAATAAAAACATTGTTGTCTCAAGCAAGTGGACAACTAAGAACAGCTAAGAATTTAAAGTTAGCCAAAGAAAAACTAGAGAGGGCAAACTAATGAGTGAACTGCACACGAGATTATCTTATTCTCAAATAGATACATTCCACCAATGCCCTCGAAAGTGGACTTATAGATATATAGACGACCTAAGATTTAACGAACAAAATATTCATTTAGATTATGGTTCTGCTGTTCATAAAGGACTAGAAAGTGCTTTTTTAGAGCTAAAGGATAACAATAAGCTATCAGACCAAGACATGTTACAAGTAGTGGAAACGCTTTCGAGAGATTATCAATATGGAGACTCTCAAGAAGAACTCTATCGCTTTGCTATTGAGGACATGAAAAGACTAATCAACTATCAAGGTTTTTATGAAAAGATTAAAGATAAAGAAATAGTTGGTGTTGAAGATGAGTTTGATTTAAAGATACCAACAATGTTTTGTGGTGAAGAAGTTGAAATCAACATTAAAGGTTATATTGATTTGATTTACAGGGATAGTGACAACAAGTTAGTGGTTGTAGACCATAAGACTTCTAAAAAGAAGTTTGACAAAAATAAAAGAAGAACTAATTTACAGATACCAATTTATTTTATGGCTATCAAAGATAAATATGGTGAATATCCTAAGTCTGGAATATACAATTTTACTAAACTAAATACATTTCAAGAGCAACTATTTACAACAAAAGTAACACAAGAACAAAATGAGCTTATGGATAAAAGAAAGCCAAAAGAGATTTGGTCTAAAGACCCAGAAGACTCAAGAAAAGAAATTATTCAAACTTTTAAAGATATGAACAATAAGAAAGCTAGAAAGACAGCTAAGCCAAGCAGATTATGTTTCTGGTGTGACTATAAGACAATTTGTTCTAGTGCAAGTAATTGGAAACCAAAGGAGAATAAATAGTGTTAGACAATGTTAAACAAATAAAAAAGTTTGTAGCACTCCAATTTGAATTTGTTGTGGCAGATATTGTCCTTGGCTATCAAGGGAAAATTAGTGTATCACAATTTGATAGAGGAGTGTTAGCTGGCAAGAGAATGGCTTATGAAGATGTATGGGATTTTATTGAAAATATGGAAGAGACCCAAGAGGAGAGAAAATGATGTTGAGCGATATTGAAATAATCAAAGATTTTTTGATAAATGAAATCACAGAACTTGAAACTGACAATAACTTTTATTGCCAACAAAATATTGGAATACCTCAATTTCACAAAGGGAGATTAGATGGCAAGAAACTAGCTTGTGAAAAAACGTTAGAGTTTATTGAAGACATGAAAAAATCCAAAAAGGAGAGCTAATGAAAGTAGATACAAACTTATTAAAAAGTATAATTACAACTCAAGATAATGAGATTGAAGCGATAGCTGGGACTATACCTTTAGAGCAAATAGACCAGAAATCATTCATGATTGGTAAACACGAAGGTGAAAAGATTGCCTATTATAAGATATTGAATATTATTTCCGAAATGGAAGAGTTTAGAAATAGACGAGAAGAACTCAATGAGATAGGAGAAATAGATGATTGAATTAAGATATGGGGAAAATCTTGATACAGCCAAAGCTATTGGCATTTTCCCTAATGAACAAGACTGTTATGGGGAGATATGGGCTAGAGAAGATTTCACACCACCATATTTCAGAACATGGGGAACGGAATTTGTCAAAACCATTGATTTTGGTAGTCATTCCAAATTTTATTATATGGTAAAAATAAATGACTAATGCAATTGGTCGTCTAAAAAATAAAAACGCAATCTAGGGGCATTGTAGGGCTTGTGTTGGGCTTCTAGTAGAAACGTTTTCATAAATAAGGGGGAGAACAAAATAAAAAGTACAGATGAATATTACACACTATATGAAGATATAGAAAAAGAACTCCAATACTACAGAGATGAGCTGTTAGGTAAGACCATTTATTGCAACTGTGACAATCCTAAACACTCTAATTTTGTTAAATATTTTAGAAATAACTTTGAAAGGCTGGAACTTAAAGAGCTTATAGCTTCATATAGAAACTTAGACGGAACTGGTGGACTTGCAATGTATGATGGTTTCAATTGGCAATACGGAGCTTTAAAAAATGGCTCTTATGATTCAGAAGAATTGACAGGATATCTTAATCGAGCAGATATTGTTGTTACCAATCCACCATATTCTCAACTGGCAAACTATTTGTCGTTTTTGTTGGATAATAATAAAGATTTTATCATCATGGGAAATGCAACAGCTATAACTATTGCTAATATTTTTAACGCATGGAAAGACAATAAAATTTTCTTTGGCAGACATATTGACAGAAGTTGTTGGTTTGCTGTGCCAGAAGAAAACTACACCGACAGAAATACTAAGGTGCGAGATGGTAAACATTGTTTGCACATTGGAAATATCACTTGGTGGACTACATTTCCTAATAAAAATATCAAACCTCCAGTAGTGCCAAGTGTAGAATATGACCCCCAAAATTATGAAAGATATTTTAACTATGACGCTATTAATGTAAATCGAGTGAAAGACATACCAAAAGATTACTATGATGAAATGGGAGTACCAATTGGATATGCCTACAAACACAATGCTGATTTATTTGAAGTTATAGGTCTTAGTCATAAAGTGCCAAAAACACGAAAGGATGTACCGAAACACTCAATAGATATATGGATAGAAAAAGATGGTAAGCCTTGGAAGTCACCATACAAAAGAATAATTATAAAAAGGAGAAAAATATGACTGAACAAGAAATAAAAGAACTGATTCAACTTATAAAAGACAATGAATTATATTGCAGAGTAGACCTTGAAACAAATGAAACTGAACTATCGGAAGATGGTATGTCTTATTCTTACGTACGAGTTCGTGTTTATAGAGACGAACAACACATACATGATATTTTCCAACTTCAATTAATAGCAGACTCAGAGGGCGAAACCTACTTCTTAGAAAATGAGAGCTATCAACATGGTGAAGATGTGATGCGACAAGCTAATAGTGCCATCAAGTATTGTAAACACTTAATACAAAAATATATGTGAGGTGCGTATGAGATTAGAGCTGAATGAAGTAGATTTAAAGTGTCTTTTGATATCTGCTGTAAGATATGCAATGGGAAGACAGACATATATGCCAATGGCAATATCGGGAATAATTGAAAGAAACTTATGGCAATGTTCTGATAATACTTTAAATTCTATTGCTAATGAGATTAGAGATTATGCAACAGACGAAATGTCCTTAAAAGATACAGAATTGAATATATGGTTAGAATTACGAGCTACAATATTAAAACACTTAGGAGAGAGACGTGAACCAGACACAACTACTAAATAAAGATTGTGTTCAAGGTATGCAAGAGTTGGCTAGTAATAGCATAGATTGTGTCATTGCAGACCCACCTTATGTTGTTTCAAGAGAAACCAATTTTGATACGCTTGGTGGTAGAAGTATGGATTTTGGAAAATGGGATAAAGATTTTACTCTTGGTGAGTTTATTAAAGAATTACCTAGAGTATTAAAGGAAAATTCTAATGTTGTTATTTTCAACAGTTGGGAAAATTTAGAATCTTTAGCTAATTTAATGAGAGCTAACAATATTGTTGTTAAGAGATGCCTTGTTTTAAATAAATCAAATCCAGCACCTTTTAATAGAGATAGATTGTTTGTAAATGATGTTGAATTTGCATTATGGGGTGTTTATAACAGTAAAAATAAACCTACTAAGTGGATATTCAACAGACAAGGGAAATATGAAAAATGTATTATCAACACAACTGTTCAAAGTAGGAAATACCATCCAACAATGAAAGATATTAATGTTATAGAAAAGCTGTTAATGATACTAAGCAACAAAGGTGATACTATTTTAGACCCATTTAGTGGAAGTGGAACTACAGCAATAGCTTGTATGAATAACAATAGAAACTTCATAGGTTTTGAACTAGATAAAGATTATTACGACATATCATTAGACAGAATAGAGAAAGAAACAGGAGTGAGAATTTGAAAAGTTTATTAGTAATATATGATAGCTCCATAGCAGATAGAGGTAGAGATAGTTATTTAAGAGCGATTCAACAACAAATACCCAATGTTGCAATAGCTGATGTTAGAAGTGGTGTAGACGGTATTGGATATAATCAAGATTGTGTTTTAGTGCTAAAACCTATGAGTGATAAGAAATATAAGCAACTAAACTACGAGATTAGAAAACTAGTGCCACACAAAGACATTGAGGGTGTTCATGCTGGTGAGAGATTAGCTCTTACAGCTCTAGCTATTAGAGATTTAATTATGGACAGATATGAATCTCCAGACGACATAGAAGATAAAACAATTTTAATCATAAATCAATCAAATGTGGTTGGACAGCCATTAGCTAAAGAACTTATTGATTTAGGGGCTAATGTCATTAATATCAATTCAAAATATAAAGATTTAGATAACTTACTTTTATTCACAAAGATAGACGTGCTTGTGTCTGCTAGTGGTGATAGCAATTTCAATATTGATAGATATCTAACTCATAAGGTAGATTTGAAGATTGATTTATCAGAAGACTTAGATGACGGAGATAAAATTACACACGTTCCAACAGTAAAGAAATTAAAAGAGAGGTTATCAGAATGACTTATCAAGAATTGAAAGATAGAATTGCAAATTTAAGTGCTGTCTGTGGAATAAATTTTACAGCAGTAAATGATGGTAAGAGTGTAGCTATTAAAAATAATGATGTGGTATTTGTCAACATAAGCAACAATATGCCATATTACATGGAATTGAACCATGGGATGTTTTTATGCTTAGATGACAATCTAAGACATGACCTTTTAAGTATTGTTTATGAGTTTGCACAAACACCTATTAATTCAAGGCGTATATTCCAAAGATTTTATATCTCATCAAAACTAACACCAAAAGTTGATGACAAATTTTTGTTTAAATTTGGAGGAAGTGTCGACCACTTAGCTTGGGGTGTAAAAGACGGTGGAGGTACTGAATTTACTCAAGATGAGATTGATTACATTTGTGAGAAATTCCATACTGATTTAAGTGATTTTGATATTGATGAGGTGAAATGATGAAGCAGTTTCAGCTAACTTTAAAAATCGAAACAGATGATAGTTGGGTCAATGGAGATGTTAAAGATATGCTTGAGGTAATTTTAGACCCTATATATCACTTAGGTGATGCGAGAATTGGAGAAATAAATGTGGAAGAAATTGAGGTGGAAGAATGAAAATTGAAAATGAAACAGAAAAAAAACTTAGAAATCTACAAGAACTTATAGTTAGTGATGCTTATCGTAGAAAAGAAAAGGTAATTGCAATAAGTTTCGAAACTGGTGAAGAAATAAAAGGGAAAGAAGTAAGACTTAAAATATCCAATTCAGCTTTGGAAGCGATGAGAAAAGATTTATCAACAATATAGGTGGTATTATGACAACGGATTTAAACGATTTAATAAGTCGTAAAAGAATTAGGTATGAACTTGGCGAATCTACTATGCCTAAAAAATATAGAGATTTTTGCTTGCGAGTGATTGACGACGAACACTTAACACCGACAGTTATTTTAGATACACCGCAAGAAGATTTTAGAAATTGGATTGTCGATAATTGGGAAACTGCTGTTTTTGACTGTATTGGATTGGCATTATCAACAATGGTTGTAGATGAAAAGAAAGATATGAATGATGTAGTGGATAGAGATGAAACTGTTGAGTTTATATCCGAGAGATTACAAGAAGGACTGCTTAATGTAATAGACACATACGAGGTGGAAGAATGAAAAAATCAGCAGTTGAGAGTTTTTTAGGGGAAAAAGTAAAGGTTAAATGTGCAGACAATGATGAGTATATAGGGATATTAGAAAAAGGGACTTGTTATGAAGAGGGATATTACCACTGCAAAAATGAAATGAATGGACATGACAATCACTGGTTTAGAAGCAGTCACATTAAGTCTATTTCGCATTGTTAAGTTATGGAGGAGAGAGAATGACATTAGATAAAATTATTTATTTATCATTTTTAGCTGGTAGAGTTCAAATTGTTGTAGGTTGTTTGCTTGGGGCACTAATAACAACAGTGTGTATTTTTTTAATCATGGGTGCTTGTGAGTATAATTTTAGTGATTATGCGTCTTGTCATTTCAAAAACGCCAAGAAATATGCAAAATTTACTCTTGCTACAGCTTTATTGTTTGTAGTTTTACCGTCAAAGTGGGAAGTGTTAAGTATGACTGTCACAAAAGGGTATGAGGTTGAGGCTGTATATCAAATGACAAAAGACGAATTAAGAGATAACATTAATTACTTTGTAAATAGCTTAGAGAAAATGGAGAGTATGAAAAATGATTAAAGTAACAAGAGAAAATAAATATAAGGTTCTCAAGCCAGAGCTATTTAAAGATGGTGAGGTATTATTAGACAAATACCAACTGTGGAAGAATAAGAATATATTCCCATATCGTATATGTTTTGTGAAGAGTTTCGGAGATAAAGACGATATTATTTACGGAACTTCCAATACCACTTGGTTTGGGTTTAACCCAAAAACCAATAAACTCAAACTTCATTGCACTTCTTTGGGTGGTATGTGTGGATTTACATTTAGTGAAGAAGATTTGAAGAGAAAGGATTTAACTTTATCAAAAAATGACATAGAGTGTATGGAGTTTACTATACAGTTAATTAAGAATTTAAAAGAGAAAGGAATTATCGAGGTGAAAGAATGAGACCAGAAGATTTAGCTAATGAATTAATATTACACAATCCAGAATTGAACACTTTTGAGGTTATCGAAGATGATGACGATGAGTATGAAGTAAGGTCTGCTGACGGTTCATTTGTCCAATATAAAAATGGCAGGGTAATTTATGGTTATGACTGTGAAGATTGTTGAATTGAGAAAGGAGTAACAATGGTAACATATCAAACATTTGAAGAGAAAATGGCTAAATGTGGACAATCTGCTGGTGCAACGGTTCAAGTACACTATGAGAACTCTACTGTGTATGTTTTGTTTGACAACTATGTTATTTGTAGAATATCAATGTCCAATGTTGGTGGAATAACAACTGATTGTCCGTATTTTTCAATGCTACCTTGGGAAATAAAACAACGTGTCCTACATTGGTGTGGGAGACTTTCATTAACACCAATAGACCAAAGAGTTGAGCCAACAAGATATATTGTACCACTACCAAGACTTGTCACATCAGATGGACAGCAACAATATCTCACCCAAAAAGGTAAAGATTGGTTTGCGTGCAGAAGAGACCATAATTTAAGACAAACTTGGAAGAAAGAACATTTACAATATATTCCAGACGAATATAGACAATATGCAGTTGAGGTGGCAGATGAGCAAAAAAAGCACAAAGAAGAATAAAGTACCCACATATAATTTCACTATGCAACAAATACAAGACAATTATATGAAAGGGTTCAACAAAGGCAAAGAAGAAAGTCTTAACTTTGCTATAGCCTACTCTATGGCTGTTGCTCTCATGGTGTTGAGAGATAAGTTTGGATTTGGAGCTAAACGTCTTGAAGATTTTATTGATGAAGCGTATGAAATGTATGACAGCATAGAAAATGATTATCTTGATATAGATGATATTATTCAAACCATTGAGGAAGAAACTGGAATAACCATAATACAATCAAAAAAGAATTAAAGGGGCTAGGCATGATATTTGTAATAGAGAGAATAGGAGGTAGCTTATGTTAACAATAATACCAGTAGATGAAGATATAACAGAAGAAGAATTTTTATGTAGTGAAATTCAAAACGCACGAGAAAGACGTACAGAATGTTGGAATTGGATAGACGTTGGTTTAGATGCGTTCTGGCATAAGTATGTTGAGATTGAAGAAGAGATTGCCCATTCAAGGCAAGTGAAATTACAAAATATGTATGACACGTTTTTTAGAGATGAGGTGGAAGAATGATATACGAGGAAATAAAAGAGATAAAAAATAGATTGGAGTTACTCGAAGCACCAATATTATCACTAGATGCGAGATTGGATAATACAAGCACAGAGAAATACCCAGAGTTTTATTATTACAATTTGCAGGTTAAGGTTGGCGAAGAAAACGATGAAACTATAGTGGTTGAGCTGTTGATTAACGAAGACCCTACGGAAGAAGAAATTCGATTGAAAAAGTGCAACTATAACTTTATTGACGAAAAATACGAACAAGAGCAACAAAAATTTTATGATGCTTGTAAACAAATTGTGCGTGATTACATCAATGGCAACTTGGTGAACAATGAGGTGACAAAGTGAAATGAACAAAGAAAGAGCATTTAACCAAAGGTGATATAGCTTTCCTATTACAAGAAATTTTGTATGACGTTGCAGATTTATCTCGTGGAGAGTGTGAAGACCCAATAAAAATGGGAGAAGATATAGCTTATGGTTTAAATGTAATTGCAGAGCAATTAAGCGAATATTATTTCACTCTTGAAGATTTAAGAAAAATTGATAAAGAAAATGAACTAAGAAAAAACTTTATGCAAATAATTGTATAAACAACAAGGAGTAACAAAATGACATACAAAGAGATACAAGAAATCACAAGAAGACTTGAACCACTAGGAGAGTTAACGTTAGACGTTCAGTTAGACAACACCAAACTGAAAGGTCAACCAGAGTTTTATTACTATGGAGTGGAAATTGGTTCATGTTTTGATGAAGATATAACAACAGTAGTTAGGTTTACAATAGATGAACACCCAGAAAATACTGGAATTTGGTTATACAAATACAATTATGACTTTATAAATAAAAGCCAACGACAAGAACAACAACAAATTTATGACACTTGTCAACAAATAGTAAATGATTATCTTAATGACAATTTATTAAAGGGTGAGGTAGAGGAATGACATTTGAAAAGCGAACTAGAGAAGCTATGGTTGAAGTAATGAAAATACTCGATTGGGAATGTGATTGCTATGAGTGGGACACAGAAGAATATGAAACATTGCAAGAATTAATAGACACTGTAGAAGAGATATTAAAAAATCAAGAAGAGGTAAACAAATGAAAGTTTTTATATTAATGGACACAACAGAAAACACTGGTCGAGAATCAATCATTGGTACTTTTGCATCATTAGAGAGTGCAAAAATGACACTTGCTGATTATGTGTTGGATGAAAAAGTTGATAACATAGACCCTTGTTATGTAAATATAGTTGAGTGTGAGGTGGAAGAATGACAAATTATTATTTTGAGGAATGTGGAAACTATAAAATTAGAAAAAATATAGAAGCAGACAGCAAAGAAGAAGCTACTCAAAGATACGAGGAGTGGTTAGATGATGAATTTTATTCAGGATATATTGATTTAGAATCAAATGATAGAGAGGTTATTAAAGGATAAAATGAAAAATTTTTATATTGAAGAAAGTGGACATTATAAAATAAGAGTCAATATAGATGCTGAAGACGAGGATGATGCCATGGTTAATCTTCATAATATGCTATATGATGAATTGCCCTTATATATACAGCTCACACCCATGTTGGACAATTTAAAGTATGTGGAGCTCGAAGTGGGAGATGAAAATTAATGACAATAGGACAAATATATTATCTATCAACAATTTTTGGTAAATTATATTCATTTTTATTTGTCATTAAATTTCCATTAATTATCGTTGCTGGGTTGGCTGTATCTTACTATATTGACACAAAGTGTTGTTCATTTCAAAGCGATGAATCAAATGTGGCTAAACAATGTATGAAATGGACTGTTATACCACTTGCTTTGGTTATGGTGTTATCATTTTTCATACCAAACAAAGAAGATTTTCTTATTATCACTATGACTAAGAACTACACACCAGAACAAGCTTACACAATGACAAAGGAAGAAATGAAGAGTGGCATAGACTACTTTCTTAACCAAATCAAGGAGTTGAAACAATGAACCAAATGAATGATTTTGAATATCTTCTATATGAGATATTTGGAAAACCAGCACCAGAAGACCCTAGTTTAGAAAAAGTTCATGAGTTGATAGACAGTATGGAAGAGAATGACATAGGCTCTTTAGATAAGATAAGTCAAAAGACAAGTAGAGTGTATTTTAAGGCGTATCGTTACACACCTAAAACAGTTATAGTGCCATACACAAAAGCTTTTAAAAAGATAGGCTGGACATTATATATTAGGTGGTAATATGTTTGACGAAGAATTATTTTTACAAATAGCCAATGAAATGGTTAGACATAGATTAGCGTCTTATAGCCAACAAAGTTCCAGATATGTGGATTTAAGTGATTTAAAAGTAATCTTACCACTAGATATTAAATATCATGACGTGGGTTACGAAATGTCAGAACTATTTGAAGAGTGCGAAAAGGTGTATAGAAAACTTGTTGAGAATGGTGTCAAAAGAGACGTAGCACGTTCTGTGTTGCCACTTGCAACAGAAACAGAAATTATCATGACAATGAATTTTAGGTCATTAAGACATTTCTTAAAGCTAAGATTACCCAAGTCAGCACACGCAAACATTCGAGATATTGCAAGAAAAATTTATAACACAATTGAAGAGAAATATCCTGTGTTTGTAGAAGATTTAGAGGACTTAGTGTAATGTTGGGGTTTTTAAAGAAGAAACACTCTCAATCAGACCAAGAGAGCATTGAAGAAAACTCTAACTATAGTGAACGTCAAAAGACAAAACATCAAAAGAATAAGAGTGATTTAATTGAATATTTCCATAGAGGTGTAGGCTATAGCCCAAAAGAGCTAGAAGCCTTAAACAAGTTTTTAGACGGTGTAGTTCTTAACGGATATAAATTCTTTCACTCATTATGTGGGAATATGATAATGGTTCAAGAAGTTTCGGGTTGGCAACAAAAACTAGCTTTACCTATTAGTTATGATAGATATAAAAAGCAAATGAGTGTCGACAAAGATTACACAGATATCTCATACGACTGTGCTATAGCTTATAGTGTTGTTCAGCCTTTGATTGAGCAATTTAATAAAGAAATGAGGGGAGAAAAAGCAATGAAAGATTTAAACGTTAGTCTCAATAGTGACAAGAGGTTATTATTAATCAAAGAGTTAATTCAATCTCATTTAGATTTTTATTTATATGACAATGATTGTGATTACAAACAAGACATCAAAACATCAAACGAATGGAAAGAATGTAGTCGCACATTACATGAAATGGAAAATCTTGTTGAGTTTGCTTTTAACACAATCCAAGAAGAAAATGAAAGTATCACTTGGAGTAAGTTGGATAAAGCTATAGAGAAACAACTTCGAGAGCTTGATGCGTTAGATAGACAGCTTAGAGATATAGAAATTGGTAAAATAAAAGGTGGCGATAGAATGGATAAGATTTATGTACCAATATACGACAATGGAGAACCTTATGAGGACAATTGCACATATCCTGAAAATGTTTGTTTTAAAGATTTTGAGGCTTGTGTCAAATGGATTGAAGAGCAATGTGAAGATGGTGTTTATTACCAACGTAGTGGCAATTTTGGGCGTTGGGAACTTAAACTAGACAAAGTTGATGAAGAAAAATGCGATATTCTTTATCCTGATGGATTGTACACAATTCATGAAATGGAATTAAAGGAGAGTTGATGTATGGCAATAATATATCGTTCTGCAATGAACCAGCTACAAGACTTTGTTCATCAAATAAAGTTCAACCCAAGAGAAATGAAACAACACTATAACATCAAACCAGAGTTGCTGGACAAAATTAAGAACTGTGAGAAAGACTCACTGCAAGTAACAGAAAAAGAAAAGAAGATTGTTCAAAATGTCGTTCAACATATAAGTTCACTACAAAGAGTGCCAGTAACAGATGGCTTGAAAAGTAAACTTGATGAATTGAAACAAGAGTATGATGCTAAACAGGTGTCAAAAATGTTAGGAAAAGATTTAAGTTTTGTTGGTCGTGTACTTAGAGATGAGTGTAAGACTACAACACTTGCTGAATGTAAACGTATTCATAAACTGTATCATGATTATAAGTGTGGACTAATTAAGGGCTACAAGAAAAGTCCTATAGGAAGACGAACACTAAAAGAAATAAGGGAAAATGAATATCAGAAAGCTTTACGTGAGTGTCGTAAGTATCTAAAGGTGCTACGAGTGGGAAAAACATACAGGATATACGAATATATGGAAAACAGTAAGTTAAACCCATATGTGTTGATATTTGAGGGAACTATAACAGAAGAGTACAGCAATTACTATTTAGGGGTTCATAAAGGTAGAACAGTGACTTTCTTAAAAAATCTTCTGTATTTGCCAAACTATCAAGTAGAAGAGATTGTTAATGAAGTACCCCAACTATCATAACAAATCAAACATAAGACAGGTTGTACGCTCTTATGACATACAAACACCAGTCGAAGCAATGAAAGAACAATCTGTTTATTTTGACGGAACAGTAAGAATATCTGCGAAAGATGTATCTGAACATATGCAAGCTGGTGCAAAAGACACAGTGTGTGTTTTTTATCTTGAAGACGGAAGTATATTAGTTATGGAACAAGGTTTGGCGAAAGAGAGGTTAAGAGACGAATATGGAGAAATCATTAAACACAAAAGAAGTTAAAATTAAATTTAAAGACCCAAAGGTATATGAGAAGTTTAATCATATAGAAGTTGGAGATTGGATAGACCTAAGAACAATTGATGTAGTTACTCTTAAAAAAGGTCAATTTAGAAAAGTAGATTTAGGCGTAGCAATGGAATTACCTGCAGGGTATGAAGCACTATTAGTACCTAGAAGTTCTACATTTAAAAATTATGGTGTATTACAAGCTAATTCGATGGCTGTGGTGGATAATTCGTTTAAGGGAGATGACGATTATTGGAGCTTTTTAGTATTAGCTACAGAAGACGTAACAATACCAAAGGGTGCAAGAATATGTCAATTTAGAATAATGAAAAATCAACCCAAAATAAACTTCAAAGTTGTAGACAAGTTAGACAACGACAATCGTGGAGGAATGGGAAGTACAGGAACAATGTAAGGAGGGTCACATGAACGATAACAACTCACTTGAGTTATATTTGTTAAGTTTATTTACAAAGTCATTGTCGCTTATATGTAGCTTTGTAGGGTTGGCTTGTTTGTTAGCAGATTTAATAAGAGGGGATATTACTCTTTTAAGATTTTTTTGTTGGACATTAGGCTCTTCCGTAGCTATGGGTGTGTTTTTCTATATAAATGATATGGAGTGCATTGATGATGAGTGGTAAGACATATACACCATTACACGTTCACACTTCAAGAGGTTCTTTATTAGATAGTACCAATACACCTAAGTCTTTAGTTGAAAGAGCAAAGAAGATTGAACTTAAAGCATTAGCCATAACAGATCATGGCTATTGCTCCAATCATGTGGATTTCTATAAAGAGTGTAAGGCTAATGGAATTAAACCTATCTTAGGCATGGAGGGTTATATAGCAGACGATATGACAATCCTTGACAGAGAGCAAGGATTTTATCATATCATTTTACTAGCCAAGAACAACAAAGGTTATAGAAATCTGCTAAAGATATCTTCATTAGGACACACAAAAGGGTTCTATTACAAACCTAGAGTTGACTTAAAGACCATTAGAGAGCTTAATCTTGGTGAGGGTATAGTGGCTACATCAGCGTGTATGGGTGGTCAGTTGCCTCAAATGATATTAGAAGACAAGCCAATGGGTAGTATTTTGAGTAAAATCCAAGAATACAAAGATACATTTGAAGATTTCTATTTAGAGTTACAGCCAACTAACACACCAGATAATGAACAAACAAGAGTACAGCAATATGTAAATCATCAAATATATTGCTTAGCTCAACACACAAAGACTAAACTGGTAGCTACATCAGATTGTCACTTCACAAACAAAGAAGACTTTGATTTACACAATGTGTTCATTCAAATATCCCAAGATAGAGATAATGAAGTTTACGAAAACTGTTGGTTAAAATCTTATGACGAAATGCTGAATGGAAATTATTTTGGTGAATACAAAAGTATGTCTCCAGAAGAAAAACGTCATATAGGGGCAATTCTGAACGTTACAAACGATATTGCAAACGATTGCACAGTAGAATTAGAAATGGGTAAATCATATATCCCATCAGCCGAATTACCAAATACACGAACAAAAGAAAGTCAAATACTTGAATTGATAATACAAGGCTGTAAGAAGAGAGGATTTGATACATTCGATAAAGATAAGAAAGAATTGTATTGGAACAGAATTAAGTCCGAATATGAAGTATTAGAAGCTAAAGGTTTTATTGATTATTTCTTATTAGAGTACAACATCATACACACAGCTAGAAAGCAAGGAATAATCATATCTCCAACAGCAAGGGGGTCTGGAGCTGGTTCACTAATATGTTATGTATTAGGACTAACTCATGTAGACCCAATTAAGTACCATCTTCTCTTTGAAAGGTTCTTAACCATAGAGAAGAAAGGACTTCCAGATTAGATATTAGTCGAGCTTATTCAAACATAGGATAAGAATAAGTGTTAAGTCTCGTGAACCACATAACAAAGTGGGTGTGTGAATTATATTCATGCTAACAGGGGAAATCTTAGTAGGCAGGGCTAAAGACAATCCTGTGCCAAGTTAAATGTTAATAAAATGTAAATCGTAACTATTAAAACACATAAAGTTTTAATTATCTACACATTAATTTAAACAAACTATGTACGACTGTAACTACTTTAATATAATAATTAAGATTTTTATTTTGATATTGTTTCAACAACAATTAGTACGCTATCACTTTTACAAAATATAACAAGATTCTTTTTTCTGATATGGTTTAAATTAATGTCAGCACGACCGTAACTATACAAATACAATGAATAAATGATTATTTTTGATACTTTTTTGGATATTTTAACATTTAAAAGGTGCAACGACTAGCTCAAAGGAGCGTAGGGTGGGTATTGTTCCACTCGAAGTGCGAGACACCATTCCTTATAAACATAATGGTGAAGATATAGTCTATTCCTTGTAGAAATACAAGGTAGTAAAGATAGATACAGACGTAGCAACACAAGATAAGGATAAACTTGTAGACCTTATCAAAGATATATATGGACACAACAAGGTAGCCCAAATAGCAACCTTTGGAACTTTGCAATCAAAATCAGCAATACAAGCAATAGGTAAAGTCTTAGATATACCATATAAAACAGTAGAAGAAATTAAAAAAGGTATAACAGATGGACTGTCAATCAAAGAGTCCTTAGAAACCAACAAAGACCTGCAGGTATTCCAAGAGAAATACCCTAAGTTGTTTGACTATGCAGTTAAACTAGAGGGCTTAGAAAGAAACATATCAACTCATGCTGGTGGTGTAGTAATTACACCAAAAGATAAAACAATGAGTGACTTTTGTGGAATGAGTATCTCAAGAAAAGAAGAAGAGATTACTCAACTTGATATGGGGAACTGTGAAGAAGTAGGTCTTGTCAAAATGGACTTCTTGGGCTTATCTACCCTTGATGTAATCTATGACACTTATAAAATTATCAAAGAAACAAAGGGTATAGATATAGAACTCAAACCAGAAGACCTCAACTTTGATGACAAAAAGACATACGAAATGCTCATTAAAGGACACACCAAAGGTGTATTCCAATTAGGCTCTAAGGGAATTACAGAAGCTTGCAAAGAACTTAAACCAGACACCTTTGACGAACTTACCAACTTAGTATCACTATACAGACCAGCAACTTTAAAAGCCTTAGAAAGATACATTAAAAAGAAAAAAGGTGAACTAAAAATTGAATCTATTGAGCCAAGAATAGATGAAGTGTTGAGCACAACAATGGGCGAACTTATCTACCAAGAACAAATGATGAGATTATTAAAAATTATGGCAAACTTCTCTGACGGAGAAGCAGACCATGCAAGAAAAATATCATCAAAGAAAAAGGTAGAAGAGTTTGAACAAGTCATGCAAGACTTCAAGAAACGTTCTAAAGAAAATGGATTTACAGACAAAGCAATAACAATCGTTTATGACATGATAAAAGATAGTGCTAGTTACTCATTTGCATTAGCTCATGGAGTATCTTACACAATGCTAACTTATATCACAGCATATCTTAAAGCCAACTTTACAACAGAATTTATGTGTTCTCTTCTAACCAACCAACGTAAAGAGGGTTCAACAGATATGGAATCATTGAACGAATATCTTAAAGAATGTATTGCTTTAGGTATTACACTTAAAAATCCAGACCTAAGAGTAAGTAATTTTGACTTCCAAGTGACAGGAGATAAAGAAATAACTTATGGTTTAGACCTTGTCAAAGGGTGTAATCAAAAAGAACTTGAAGAGCTAACTCAACATCAATTCAACTCAATGGAAGAGTTGCTAGAGGTATCTCAATCTAAAAATACAATCATACCACTAATTAAAACAGGTGCATTAGATTATTTAGGAGAGAGAAAACAACTCTTAATAGACCTATTAGCTTGTAGATACAACAATGGTATGGAAAAGAAAAAGAACCTCAAGACAGTCAACAAAAGACATTATGAAAAACTTCTGAAAGAAAACAAGATAACCTTAGAAGATATACCACAAGATAGTAAAGACACCAAAAAGAAACAAAAGATATTAGATATTATTAATCAAGAAAACAAGAGAGAAGTTTACAGCGAGTGGAAAGAAAATGTCTTAAATGGTGATTATGCTATTTGGGAATACCAACTATTAGGTTATGCACTTACAGGAGAGCTGTTCCAATTTGAAGATAGGTTCACTAATTTCTTTAAAGAAGATTTCAAGTATATAGACCTACCTTGCATAGTCAACAAGATAGATAAGAAGAAAATCAAAAAAGGTAAATCCAAAGGACAAGAAATGGCAATCCTAGACTTAGACACACCATTTGGAGAAATAAGAGCCTTATGTTTTGCTACAAGCTGGCAGAAACTTAAATACAAAATAAATAAAGGTGAAAGGTGTATCTTGTGTGGAACAAAAAATGATAATCAATTAATGGTAACAGGCTTTATGCACTATGACAGATATATCAAGAACTTTAGAAAGTGAGGTACATTATGAACAGATATAAGAATTGCCCTATATGTGGTGGCAACGTGGATTTTAGACAAGAATCCAGTGACAACAATGACAATGATGAAATGATAGATGTGTTTGAGTGCCAAGATTGCAAGACTACATTTTCTAGTGACGGCAATTCAGATGTGTTGTATGGATATTTTTATAATGGTACACCAAAAGAAAAAGAAATCACAATGACTATGCCATATAGGGATTTAACATATATGTTGTCTGTGTTTGAAGATTGGTTAAACGACACAAGATACCCTAAAGATATTTCAAAACAAGACGTGGCGAGAATATATTACAACTTGGTAGATGTGTGGGGTGGCAACGCAAGTAATGGCTAAGAAAAACGAGGGGAAGAAATTTGAAGAAGATTTTAGAAACTCAATTCCAGATAATGTGTTTTGTTATCGAATAAAAGACAGTTCTAATTTCCATCAAACTACCAAGAATATGTGCGACTTCATAATATTTGAGTCGCCATATTTACTTTTATTGGAACTCAAATCAACAAAAGCAAATCAATTCTCAACAGACGAAAAGATAATAAAACAACACCAAGTAGACTCACTATATGATGCTCACATGAAGCACTTATTTGTAAAGAGTGGTTTTATATTAAATTATAGAGGTAGAGAACTTAAAACTAAAACAGTCTTACCAGAAACATATTTTATACCAATACATGAGATGAGAAAAGTTTACTACAAAGAGAAGAGTGTTCATAAAGACCTAGCAAGGGAAATAGGTGTTAAAATACCGTATCGTAAAAAAATTACAAGATATGAATATAACATTCCATTCAGAGATATTGTAAATATTTAAAAATATTGTAAAAAAGTGTTGACAAAGTATAAACCCCACGCATAATACTAAGAGTAGTCACGAAAGAGAGAAATAAAAACTCGACATCGGATATTTAATTAATAGAGGAACTTTGGAAAGGAGGAAGTTTTATGGAAAAATATTTA
>ERZ782914.184-NODE-184-length-23508-cov-6.669509_pt1 | contig 23508 bp, 15 predicted proteins | sample MGYA00375948_ERZ782914 | MGnify/ENA primary metagenome ERZ782914 (study PRJEB29894, sample SAMN03576417) | human skin metagenome | biome: human skin; feature: left retroauricular crease; material: organic_material | host: Homo sapiens | place: Italy: Trento...
CCTTAGGTGGGTGCACGTCAGGGGGGTAGGTGATTGACGACAGATCGTCAATAAGGCGCGCGCTCTCGATGGCACGACTCGGTGGCTGTGCCTCTTCGGTCTTGGACGAGGATGCTTCAGGGGCCTGGCCGTCCTGCGCAGCGTTGTCTTTGCTCTCTGCGCCATCCTTGGCTTCGGCACCCTGGGGCTCTTCCTTCTTGCGCTCTTCCGCATGTTGAGCTTCCTCGGCCTTGCGTTCCCCTTCTCGCTTGGCTGCCTCAGCCTTGCGCTCCTCTTCCCGCTTGGCTTCTTCAGCCTGGCGCTCTTCTTCCCGCTTGGCTTCCTCGGCCTTGCGTTCTTCTTCCCGCTTGGCTTCTTCGGCCTGGCGATCCTCTTCGCGCTTGGCCTCTTCCGCCTTGCGTTCCTCTTCTCGCTTGGCTTCTTCCGCGCGACGCGCTTCAGCCTCCTTCTCCATCTTCAGACGGAGTACCTTTTGCTGGAAATCGTTTTGTGTTTTGACGCGGCTCTCATTTGACACCTCCTTCTGCTTCGGCGTCGGAGCATGCGACGCATCTGCCGGAGCCTTGGCCGAGGTTGGCTGCGTTGGCGAGGCAGACGATTGCGACGTCTTTTTCAGGTGGCCAAGATCAATTTCTGTTTGCGTTTCGGGATTCACAATCCGCAGCGCCTTGCTCTTTTGTGGCTCGAACATGCGTGCACCAGCACTCATGGTGAAGTTGCTGCTCGTAGGAGGCGCAGCTGCGGGCGTCTGTGGGTAAAAGCCGCCGTTCACGGGACGAGGCGCAGTGTGTGGCGATGCGTTGGCTGGAAGGATCGAGGGCGAGCCTGGGGCAGCCGCCTGGTTCCATGGCTGCTGTGGCTGGGCCATGTATGGGTAGCCGCCAGGGCTCATAGGGTAGCCAACGGGGGGATACATGGGTGGCTGCCACGATGACACGAACGGCGGCGGTGTTGCGCCAATGGCCGATGCGACGGGGGCGGCGTGCTGCTGCTGGCTCTGCTGATCCTGCTGGTGGACCTTTTTAGGGCCCTGAAACAGTTTCTGGAAATCCATGTGCTTCTTGGGGCCGAAACCGATTTTCTTTTCGTGGGCCGCGCCGCTTTCTGCGGACACGCTGCCAAACACGGTAAGGTTGCCGCCGCGGAGGTGCTCGCCGGTCGTCGGTTGGGCGGCAGGGGACGATGACATGACGGCGTTTTGGTCATCGACGGTGCCGAAGTTGATGCCCTGTGCGGCACGAGGGGCCGTCTTGGGCATGCTGACGGCTGCGCCTTCCGAGACGTCGCGCGGGGCCTTGGTATGGCTGCCAGGCTTGCCCGGCTTGGGCGCCGTCGTGGCACGCTTCTCAGTGCCACTCATCGACGGAGAACGAATTGCACGACTGTCTACACCGGGTGTAGACTGTGTACCTATGTTGCCGTCCACCTTCCCACGAAAGGTAAGACCAGCGTTCGAAAAAAAGCTGCGTAGTCGATAACGTTTCGACCCTTCGGCCGTCCGCCACAAGAAAAAACGTTTAGTCAACGACAGGCACGTGGCTATGAAACGCGCTGGCGCTTGGCCTGCTGCTGTGGCTGGGGAGCCGAGGCTGGGGGCACCGAGGCGGGTCGGTGTGCGCGGCTGACCATGGGACGGGCAGGGAGTTTGCCGGTCGTAGGCACCTTGTACCGCGGTCTCTCGGGCACCTGGTCGGGTAGAAATGGCATGGATCCCAGTTGTTGAGCGTACCACGTCCGCAAGAGGCCAATTTGTGCTGGCAGGGAGCATGCCACGAGTGGGACGGGCGGGGGTGGCGCATCGAGCACTGGCTTGCTCGTGCCTGGCTTGCCGTCTGAGGCGACCTTGTGGGGCGCGTGACTTGTACCGAAAAACAGACGACTCGGCACGGCAAGGTGAGGTAGGCCCAGCTCGGACTCGAGGCCCAGCTCGCGGAACCCAAAAAAGTCATCACCGAGACCTGCGGCGAAGTGACCGAGCATGAGCGCCTCACCGTCACTTGCGAGCAGGTCTGCGTCATCGACTGTAGCCGAGTCGACGCCTTGCAGCTGCTCATGAAGCACATGCTTTTGTTTGCGTAGCCATTCCTGGAGTCGTTGGCCGTAGCGCCCAATGTCCTGCGAGACGTAGGACTCGAGGGCTGAGAGGTTCGTGCCGCGACTCAGCATGACATGCTCTAGCATGTCAGCGGGTGACATGTGGTGCGCAAAGCGATCAGCATACAGACGTAGGGTGCGGCCCAGGCCCGTGAGATATTTGGCGGCGACATCGGCCAGGACTTGCGCAGGCGAGGAGTACGCACCCTCGAAGCCGGCATGTGCTAAAAGCACTTGGGTCTGCCAGCTAGTCTGTGCCTGTGCATACGATCTGGAGAGGCGGGGGTATGGTGTCGATGTCGCGTACGGAACGGGCGGCGGCACGCTGGGGGGCTCGGGTTCGTCTTCGTCATCCACAACGCCGATAGAGGGGGGGATGGGTACATCGAATTCGATGGCTTCGGCCAGTTCGTGAATTTTTTGGTGGGTGCTGTACAGGCGCCGGAGTGTCTGGATGTTCTGGGCCATCATGCGCGGGATGCCAGCTCTTTGACTTGGCAGCCGCGAGGTATATGCCGCGTCAGGCTCGTGGTCGACAACATGTCCCGCATGTGGTACGACAGGCAAGCCAGCGCAGAGCATGGCATCTGATGCACAGGCGGCCCACCACCGTTGCTGTGCGGTGGGTGTGGACTGTGGCAGGGCTGCAGCGAGTGGATGTAGATGGGGTGCTGGCACCTGGTGCAGCACATCGAGGGTCGGCGCGGGATTCGCTGCGTTGGCGCCATCTTCGAGATCTGAGAGTTTGGCATCCAACTCGTGGAAGACAAGGCATGATTCGGGGTTCCGACGAAGCGCGTGCCGCTGTGAGAAAGGCACATCGTGGGCGGGCGCGGACGTGGACGGGGCCGTGGGTGTCTCTGCGGCAGGCGCATCTGCGGGCGGTTGGATGTCTTCGATAGGCTTTTCTGCGTGGGACGCAGACTGCCACTGCGATAAGAGGTCCTGCGTGTCGTTCTTGTCGCTGAGAAACTCGAGGAGATGGTTCGCCTTTTTCCGCATGAATGTGGCATTCCGCCGCAGCGGGTGTGTAGGCGAGGCGTTGTAAACGAGACAGTTGTCCCAGATGAGATTGAGGTCATGCGCAAACTGACTCTTGGTTTTGTAGCAGCCGCCGCGGAGCTTTTTTTGCATCGTGCCGAGATCCATGGGGTTTTGGATGACTGGCGTCAGTCGCTCACACGTACCGTCGTAGTAGTCTGGCGCATCGCGCTTGCTTACGCGCACGAGAAACGCCTGGGAGTGTTCGGTATAGTTGCGCAGCTCCGTGAGGATGCGCTCCATCGCCTCCTGGTACTCTTCGCGCTCATCCTGCCGTGTTAGGGCGGTGTACGTACGCGTCCTTTTTGTGCCTCGCTGAGGAGCCGGAGCAGCTCGGCGTCTTGCACCGGCACTTGATCGCGGTGCGCATCGATCGCCTGAAGGAGGTACTGCGCGGTTAGCCTAGGCGTCGCGTACCTTCATACCCCACGCCACGTCGTGGTGGGAGGGAAGCCAACGTCACGTGGGTAGACGAGCCACGCTTTATTTTTTTCCCTAGCATGCCCAGGGAGCCTCAGGGCCGGCGGGGTCATGGGCGCAGGCGTCCGATGCCAGAGCGAGGCGAGACTACGAGTGTGAATAAGCTGAAGAGTGTGATTCGGCAGACGAAGCGGCTCTTGGCGAAGGAGTCGATTGAGCCAGGCACGCGTATTGAGGCGGAGCGACGCTTGCGGGCGATGGAGCTGGAACTCGAGGACAGAATGCAGTCGAACAAGGAGCGCCACTTTGCGACGCGATACCACAAGGTCAAGTTTTTTGAGCGGCAGAAACTGATGCGGCGGCTTCGGCAGCTGCGGCGGGAGCCAGAGAGTCGGCAGGTGCGTGCGCAGCTGTTTGAGCACCGCGTGTTTCTGAACTATGTCTTGCACTTTCCAGCCGATCGGCGGTACGTATCGCTGTTTGCCGGGAACAAGGAGCCTGTCGCGCCCAGTGCGGATGCGCCTGATCGTGCGCACCAGAAGGCTGCCGAGTTTTTCAAGCATGTGCGCAAGTCTATGAAACGAGGTACCATGGCTGCCGAGCCAGACAGGGATCTGCATCACCGAGAGGAGCAGCACCGGCGAACGCGTGCGCAGCATGTAAAGAGGAGCGAGGTGGACGAAGTCGATGGCGATGGCGACGGCGATGATGATGGCGATGATGATGACGACGAACACGACGACGAGGCTGACGACGACGAGGCTGACGACGACGAGGCTGACGACGATGACGACGGCGACGATGACGACGACGACGATGAGGAGATGCACGACAGAGCTGACCCGCCGCCTTCTAGCGTGGCCAACGACGACTTCTTTGCCTAGATACCTATGGCGTGCAACGGCCCGTCCAGCGTGGGTACAGGGAGCACTCACGCACGGTCCAGCGGTTCGTGAGCCATGCCAGCAGGCGCTCGACACCGAGGCCATAGCCGCCATGCTCACATGTGCCGTACTTGCGCTGGTCAGTGTACCAGTAGTAGGGCCGGGGATCAATGCCCTCGTGTTTGTACGCCTCGAGGAGCTCTTCGTTGCCTGTCATCCTCATGCTACCGCCGACAATTTCGCCGACGCCGGGCATGAGCAGGTCGACGCTCTCGGTAAATGCCTCGTCACCGGGCACGCGCTTCATGTAGAATGCCTTGATCTCGCGTGGGAACGAATGAAGCAGGATCGGCACGGCCAGCTGATCCGTCATCTTGCGCTCGGCCGCCTCGGCGATGTCGTCACCGATCTTGTGCGGCTCGCCGTGCTCGTTTAGAATGTTGTGCTCATTCAGATAGGCAATCGCATCCTTGTAGGAGAGGCGCATAAATGGACGCTTGGGCGGCTGGAAGCCGGGGTTCAGCTGCTCGATCAGCTGGCGCACCTTGTCGTTCTGCAGCACACGGTCGACCATGCCGCAGATGTCCTGCTCAATGTGCGAGAGCAGATCGTCGAATGTGACAAAGGCGAGCTCCGCTTCGAGATGCGTGTACTCGCTCAGATGGCGGCGCGTGTGGCTCTTTTCCGCACGGAAACTCTCCTGCACACAGTACACGTCGCCGAGCGCCGGCAGGCAGGTCTCGAGGTACAGCTGCGAGCTCTGCGTCAGGAACGCTGGCTGGCCATAGTAGTCAAACTGGAACAGCGTAGCGCCGCCCTCAACCTGCGTCTGCACCATGCATGGCGGCGTCACTTCCATCACGCCCGACGAAGCAAACTCGTCGCGGAAACCCTGCATCACTGCCGCGCGTACATGCATCACAGCAGAGGCAGTCTCGCCACGCAGCATGAGATGCCGGTTGTCCGCCTGAATCGACGGGTCCGTGTTCTCCGAAATGCGGTTCGTAATGGCATCGTCGCCGCCAGGCGCCTTGCCGACACATACCCAGTAGTCGACAACGAGCTCGTGGTTGTCCGGCGCAGTCTTGCCCTCCGGCAGAGCCTTGATCGTGCCGTACATCTCGACCGAGCTTTCGAGCGTCAGCGTCAAGGCGTCGTACGTCTGAATGAGCTTGTCCTGCAGCACACACTGCATGTAGCCTGTGCCGTCACGCAGGACAAGGAACATGCGGTCTTTTTGCGAGCGCAGGCGGTGCACCCATCCGCACACCTTGACACGCACGTCGCGGTTGTGCACACCCGCACAAATCTTGATGCGCTTGGCCGGCTCAGAGGGCTCGTCTAGCACCACCTTTTTGCTCTCCTCGAGCTTCTTCTTGTCCTGCTCGGCGCGCTCCGCTTCCTGTGAGGCAAGTTCAGCGGCCTTCTGCTTTTTCTTGATCGCCATGTCGTACAGCTTCTTCGCCTTTTTCACGCCCGAAGCCGACAGGGGCTCGTACCCCTCGTCCTTGCGCGACAGGATCGACACGTCCGGTCCGCGGGCAAGCATCGCGCCCAGCGCGGTCGCGTACGGAGCAGCCTCGGTGCCCTGTCCTGACTCGTCATGTCCCTTTGCCTCGTCCACATACACGCGTGGAGCGTTGACGTCCATGGCCGCTGTGCCTTGCACCACCGACTCCATCGTGGCAGAAAAAGAACCACTGAACGCGCCGCCTGTGCCCTGCGGCAGATATTAGATAAGCGAAAGGTGGAGAGCGTGGTGTGGCGGCCCAGATGTGCTTCTCTCGATGTGGGTACGAGTCGGGCTGCTGTGCATAGCGGTGGCCTGCACGGCTGCGCTGGCATTCCCGACCAGTTGGGGGGCGATGGCGCCGCTTGTGCAGGCGCCTGGGACCAAGGCGGTGCCGGACAAGTACATGGTCGTCCTCAAGGAGGGTGTATCGGCGGATCGGTTGATGGCCCACTCCGCCAACGTAGCGAGTTTTTTCCGTGGCAGCGGGGACGCCGACCCTATCTCGCACGTATATGATATGGGGGATGCTATGCGTGGGTATGCGGGCCACTTTTCGCCGGAGGACATCGCGCTTATCCGCAGCCATCCGGACGTGGCGTTTATCGAGCGCGATTCGATCGTGGATGTGACGATGCTGGCGCAGGACGACCGTAACGTGCGCAACATGAGCGGAAGTGCCGTGCAGTATACGTTTCCCTGGGACAATCCGTATCGCCACTTGACGGAGCAAGGCGCACCTTGGGGTCTGGCGCGTATTTCGCATCAGCGCTCGCTGTCTCTCGGCACATTCAACAAGTATGTGTACGAGTCGATCGGTGGCGAAGGAGTCACGGCCTATGTGATCGATACGGGCGTGAATATCGAGCACAGCGACTTTGGCGGACGAGCCAAGTGGGGCACGACGATCCCCGCGAACGACACGGACACGGACGGACATGGACACGGCACGCATGTGGCCGGCACCATTGCGTCGAACACATTTGGCGTCGCGAAAAAGGCCGAGATTATCGCCGTCAAGGTGCTTGGCTCGCATGGTCAAGGCTCCATGTCGGATGTGACCGCCGGTGTGCTGTGGGCCGTGCAGGATGCCGAGAACAAGACGCGCATGATGCGGGGCTCACGCAAGCTGCGCGGCTTTGTGTCGAACATGTCATTGGGGGGTACCAAGTCGCCTACGCTCGATCGTGCGGTGGGTGGCGCCGTGGCTGCTGGCATGCACTTTGGCGTCGCGGCGGGCAACGAAGACCAGGATGCATGCAATGTGTCGCCGGCTGACGTCCGGGCGGCTGTGACGGTGGGTGCATCGACGATCGCCGACGAGCGTGCCTTTTTCAGCAACACGGGGCCCTGTGTCGACATCTTTGCGCCAGGCCTCAACATCTTGTCGCTGTGGAATGCGGGGCCACAGAGTATCAACACGATCTCTGGCACGTCCATGGCTGCGCCGCATGTCGTCGGGCTCATGGCGTACCTGTTGTCGATTTACGGGTCGAGCGATTTCCGTGTGATGGAAGAGGCGAAGCCGTTACGCTCGCTTGTCGCGGCAGTGCATGCGCTGCTACCGTCGTGGGTCGCGCGCCTCCTACCGCTGGCCTACGAATCGACGCCGCTGCCCATAGAAAGCACGGTGCGTCCTGCGGATCTGAAGCGTGCCATGCGGCGCATGGCGACGTCGCATGCCCTGGCGAACTTGGATATGGACACCGTGAACAAGCTGGCCTACAACAATGCGACTACGAGCTAAAAGTCGGGGAACAAATGAGGGTACTCGTCCGGCGCGTCGGGGCGCTCGTACTCGGACAAGTCGTTCTCAGGGTACCGCTCAAACTTACTGGCGTCGCCATCTATGTTGATGTTGGGGATGTAGGGCGCGGGAATCTCTTTCCGGTACAGGCATTCCCAGTCGATCTCGGCAAACCACATGTGGGCAAAGATGTCGCGACTGCCGCGATGCAAATTACCAAAGCGCTTCGACAGGTCGGCAGTGAGCAGCGACTGGAGCAGATCCTTGGCGCCCGGCTCGAAAAACGACGGATAGTTGACATGACCTGCAATAATCTTTTCGTATAGTTTGATAGGATTGCCGTCCTCGGTATAAAATGGCGGGTAGCCGGCCAGCATTTCAAAGAGGAGCACGCCGACGGACCACCAGTCGACACTGGCGTTGTAGCCCTTGGCACGGATCACCTCCGGGGCGAGATAATCGGGCGTGCCACACAGCGTCCAGCACATGCCGTTGGTCTGGGCCGTGACTTTGGCGAAGCCAAAGTCGATGAGTTTCAGGTGGCCATCGGCGCCGATCAGAATATTCTCAGGTTTGAGGTCACGGTAAATAATATTGTGCATGTGCAAAAAGTCGATGGCCAGAGCGACTTCGGAGATGTAAAATTTGGCGACCTTCGGTGGAAAGCGACGGCTCTGGCGTAGCAGACTAAACAGCTCGCCGCCTGGCACAAAGTCCATGACGAGGTACAAGAACGTGGGGTCCTGGAACGTGCCCCACAGATTCACCAAGAACGGGTGCCGGACCATGGACAGGACGAGGTGCTCGTTGTTCACGTGCTCCACCTGCTTCATCTTGACGACGTGCTGCTTGCGTAGCACTTTGATGGCGTAGAATCGCTGGTTGTGGACAGATCGCACGAGATGGACGCGTCCGAATGAGCCTGTGCCGAGTGTGCGAAGAATAGAAAAGTCTTGCAGCTTGTAGCGCCCCTTGAGATGGCGGACGGGCAAGCCAGTATAAGGATCGACATTCGGCGCACTCTCGCCAGCGCCAGCGCCAGCGAGAGCGGCCGTGGAGTGGCTCGTTGAGGGTTTCGCGACATGAGTGTTTTGCGACGCAACAGAGCGCTCAGCGTTCGCCTTTTCCGACGCGTCCCGCCGAAAAGGAGGAAATCCAAAAAAGTGTGGCATGGAACCCACGAGCGATAGCGGCTGCCGTCGTTGTCGTCGTTGTCAAACTGACCAAGGTTGGCGCGCGGAGCTTGGCCCGTCGGCCAAACGTCGCTGGATGAGTCAGCACTCAGATACCTCCACAGTTGGCTAAAGGAGCCTTCGTGTGTGGGCGCCACACGATGCTTCGTACCAACATGTGGACGCGCCGCCTTGCTCAGCAGATGGTGAGGTACGTCCCGCGTATGGGCGTGGCGCCTCGAAGCAGGCACATGGTGGCAGCGCGGGCGGCTCATACTACGCCGGTGTGGGCGAAGGGCGCCACCTCCTCCACACCGACGTACCGCGCTGGCGAGCTCAGTATGGTCGACTATCACCGCATGATCGACCACTCGCTAGATACGCTGACAAGTCAGCTGGAGGAGCTGATGGAGACACATGATATTGATGCATTGGAGGAGAAAGTGTCACAGGGCAGTGAGGAAGGTGAGTGGGACGTGGAATATGCTACGGGTGTGATCAATGTGCGTCTGGGCTCGTACGGCACGTATGTCATCAACAAGCAGCCGCCTACGCAGCAGCTGTGGCTCTCAAGTCCGACAAGTGGCCCGAAACGCTTCGAATATGACACGGAGAAGGGAGTGTGGTTTACGTACCGCGACGGCGAGCTGTTTCTTTTCCACGAGCTACTGAGCCGGGAGCTCAGCGCCGTGTTCGACACGCCGCTGTCCTTGCATCTGTAGCGCGTGCTCGCCACCGAGTGGAGGGGGACCGCCGCCGCCGCCGCCCCTTTTCATCACGTGGCGCATAGTCCCAGATATGCACGTAGTAGATGCATGCAGGTTCATGCATGCATGTAGGTGCCGAGACGGGCGCGGAGCGTCTGGTTCTACGCCGCCACGAGCCACTTGGCACGCTTCCCTTTCTCTACAGCAACGTAGGGCAGCCCCGCGGGAGCCGTACCTGGAATCAGTATGGCCCAACAAGCGCAGCGCATGGGCGCGCGATTCCTACATCAGCTCACGAATCTGGGCGGGGGTAGCGGCAATACGTCGCAGGACATATCCACGCATTCGACAGGTAGCAACACGTCGCCTGTCAAGAACCAGCTTGCGTCGTTGTTCCAAAAGGGCCCACCTGCACCGTCGCCGGACATTTCTCTACCTGCACGTAAGCCGGGCACGTCGTATGATGGCGTGGGCGACGACGCGTCCATGCGATTCGGCGAGGCGTTCAGCGATGGCATGGCGCCCCATGCAGCGTACCAGCAGCGACCTCTGGCGGGTGGCGCGACCGATCCGATGCCGTCTGTGAACGCACCGTCCATGTACCAGCCAGCGTACCAGGGCTACCATCCTCCGTCAGCCCCGTACCAGGACATGCGCGGCTACGGCATGCCGGATGCGAATGCCAACATGGTGTATGCGATGCCCGAGCAGCCGATGGCTGCCACGTCGGCACCCACGATGCCCGCAACGCACCCGCCAGCACCTGTGCCGCCGGCAGCGCGTGATACCAGTTTGGATGATAGTGGTATGGCCCTTCGGCAGGGCCAGCCGTGGACGAACACATCGCCGACCAGGCGCATGGACCCGTCCGAGATTGACCATCTATCGCGCATCTACTATATGAGCCTCTTGCAGTTCTTCCGCTCGCAGGCCGTGCGCACGTCGCTCTTGACGCCGTCGCGTACGAATGCGCGTGAGAAGTTGACGCGCCTGAACAAGCAGCAGTTTGCGGAGCTGTCCACGGATGTGCACGATGAGCTGCAGCGACGGCAGGACGAGAGTCAGAGCCAGCCGTACCTGCAGGGCCGCCATGACTTCCATCCCAAGCGCAACCAGGCGCGTCAGAAGCTTGCGACGCTGCCCAAGAACCGCTTCCGTGACCTGGCGTCGGACGTGTTCTTTGAACTGGAGCGGCGGTACCCGGAGCTGCCTCAGGATCTGCGCCACGAGTCTCTCGAAGAGCTCATGGGTCCTCGCGAGGGCCAGGCGCCTGCAGGCATGCCGCCGGTTCCCGACGACGTCCCTGGCCCGAGCGTCGTCCAGGGCGGTCAGGACGTGGTGGCTCCAGCCGCGGACGCGCGCGAGGCATCGGGAGGCACATCGCCGACGGGACAAGCCTTGTCGCCCGGCCCGTATGGTCCGCAGCCGGTGCCGGTGCCAGTGTCCGTCGAGCCGAGAACGCGGCCGACGGAGCCTACGGCCTCGCGTGCCTCGCGTATGAGCTCGGCGGTGGCGCAGCAGCAGCTCGCTGATCTGATGGCGGACGCTCAGCAAATGTCCAGTGCACAAATGTTTGCACCGACGCGTGTGTCGGTCGCGGAGGAGCCCGCGGAGCCAGCGCTGCCCGGGACCGAGCCGCGTAGCGTCGACGACGGTGGCGCTGCTGGCGCCGTGCTTGCCACGCCGGGTGGCGTGGCGGCGGCCGCTTCGCAGCGGGGTGCGTTGATGGACCCTGCGGAGGTGCAAGCGAGCCGCGACCGGGTGGATCTGCTGCAGAAGCAGGTGCAGCTGCTGGAGGAGCAGGAACGTGCTCTGCGAGCCCAGGGCGCTGAGCGGGACCGAGCGCTGGAAGAGCTGCGCTCGCAAAATGCGCAGCTGGAGGAGCGTCTGGCGACGCTACAGCAGGACGTGTCTGAGCACGAGCGGACGGCGGCCGAGCTGCGGTCCGAGCACGACAGGCACCTCCTGGTGCTGAGTGACAAGGAGGCGGAGCTGCGTTCTGAGCGCGACAGGCACCGTGTTGTGATGGATGACAAGGAGGCCGAGCTGCTGCAGCACCGTGCGAATCTGGACGCGCTGCGTGCGCAGTACAATGACCTGAATCTCGTGCACGCGGCGCGGAGCAAGGACGTCGAGGCTGAGGCGCAGTGGAAGCGGCAGCTGGAGGACATGCAGCGCGAGACGCTGGAGCAGCAGAACATGGTGCAGGGCCTGCGGAGCGAGGTGGCCACGCTGCTGGAGGAGCTGCGGCGACTGAGTGCGCGCAACGATGCGATGACGACGGACAAGGAGTCGGATGTGGCGATCATCCGCGACTTGCACATGCAGATGTCGGCGTACAAGCGGCGATACGAGGGGACGAAGGCCGAGCTGCGAATCGCGCAGTCGGCGTCGCAGGTCTGGGCGCAGCCCCACGTCGACGAATGGAAGTATGTGTCGCCGACGGGCGCCGTGGCCGACACGAACCTCAAGTCGTTCCAAACATCGATTGATGAGCTGCTGACCACTGCACGCTCAGCCGCGCCATCGAATGTGCTGATTGCGATGAAGACGGTCGTGCTCTCGACGACGCTCGTGACAGATGACATTGCCAAGTACGAGTCGCAGCCTGAGAACGAGCTCGGGGCTCTGTCCGCGCAGCAGCGCGAGGATGTCGAGACGCTCAAGACGTCGATCTCGGATGCCCTCACGAACCTCATGAACGCATGCCGCAACCACGCGTCGTCGCAGGGCCTCGCGCCCGTGAGCCTGATTGATGCCGCCGCGACGCACGTGGCGATAGCCGTGGTCGAAGTCGTCAAGCTGCTCAAGCTGCGCCGTGTGCCGCGCCCTAGTGAGGACGACTTTAGCTTCGAAAGCACGAACGATGCCACGGCGCTCAGCAGCCCGCCCAGCGGTCTCAAGCCGCTGCATACCCGCAGCGCCTTGTCGCCGCCCGCCCACTCGGCCCCGCCGCTGGCGCCGTCGAGCCGCCGGCCCAGCGCGACGGCCCACGCCAGCCCCGTGTCGCTGCGCTCGCTGTCGTACTCGCACTCGAATCTCGAGGCGCGCATGCGCTCGATGGACATGAAGGCTGGTCTCGTGCGCTCGCCACCGCCGCCGCGGGCCGAGTCAGCATCCACGACCCCGGCTGCCGCGGGCGGCAGCACGGCACGGACCATGGATGTGGAGGAGCCACAGGAGGCAGCGGCCGAGCAGGACGTGAACGCGAGCCGCGATGACGACGAGCTGGAGAACTGGGGTGAGCTGCGCAACTACATCGAGGTGCAGACGGAGGCGATTGTGCACTCGATCCAGTCGTTGTTGTCGGCGCTGCGCGAGGGCGCCCAGGGCGTGCAACTGAATGAGAACCTGACGCAGATCACGACGATTGTGTCGTCGATCGTCGCCATTTCACGCGACCACCTGCCGAACGCGGGCACGCCCAAGCAGGAATCGATTTCGACGGAGGCCGAGCGCATCTTTGCCGAGCTCACAGAGAACTGTGACCGCCTGAGCGATATGCAGTCGAACACGACATTCGACCGCACGGCCAAAAGCATCATGGCCAGTGCATCGTACGGCGTGGCCAAAGGACTCAAGGCGCTCAATGAGCTCCTCAACGCGGCCGATGAGGTGCCTGATGCATCACGTGGGTGACAGCCTCACGCTCAATGCTCCACGCCGCCGGCGCCGAGACCCTTGGGTGTGGGCGCGGCGGGGCCCAACCTCGTTTCCCCGTACTATAGCACGTGACATAGATGCAAATCGCCTCCCAACGCATGCTGAGATAAGTATATCCGGTCCGGGCCGGTGACATGCGCCGAGATGCCATGTATGCACGAAGAGATGCAGTGGCCCCGCATAAGCGGGGGCCCATATGCACGCGTAATCTGGCCTGATACAATTCGACCGGCCGTCCGTGGACCCGTGTGGTGCGCCGAGAAGAAGGCCAGCACGACGGCCATCCTCCGGCTTCTCTTCCTACCTATATTGGTTTTTTCCTCACCAACATGAGCGCCGAAAAGAAAACCAACAAGCCCAGGGTGTCGCCCGCGACTCACCTCATTGCAGGCGGTATCGCCGGTTTTGCTGAAGCATGCACCTGTCACCCCCTTGACACGATCAAGGTGCGGATGCAGCTGTCCCGCAGGGGCCGCGGCATCGGCGAAAAGCCCCGTGGCTTCTTCGCCACGGGCGTGCACATTGTGCGCCGCGAATCGCCTCTGGGCCTGTACAAGGGTCTCGGTGCGGTCGTGGCCGGCATTGTGCCCAAGATGGCCATCCGCTTCATGAGTTTTGAACAGTACAAGCTCGCTCTGGCCAACCGCGAGACAGGCGTGACGAGCCCGCAGGGAGTGTTCGTTGCCGGCCTGCTCGCTGGTACCACGGAGGCCGTGGCCGTCGTGAACCCCATGGAAGTGGTCAAAATCCGTCTGCAGGCCCAGCAGCACTCGCTCGCGGACCCGCTGGAGAAGCCTCGCTACCAAAACGCCGCCCACGCTCTGTACAAGATTGTGCGTGAGGAGGGCTTCGGCACGCTTTACCGCGGTGTGGCGCTCACGGCGCTGCGTCAGGCAACGAATCAGGCGGCCAACTTCACGGCATACCAGGAGCTCAAGTCGCTGGCTCAGCGCGTGCAGCAGACACAAGATCTGCCCTCATACGAGACGGCTACGATTGGTCTGATCTCGGGTGCACTGGGTCCTTTCTCGAACGCCCCGATTGACACCATCAAGACGCGTATCCAGCGCGCCGCCAAGGTCGAGGGCGAGACAGCCATGGGCCGCATCGTCAAGGTCGCCTCGGATATGTTTAAGCAAGAAGGTGTGAGTGCCTTCTGGAAAGGCATCACCCCGCGTGTCGCGCGTGTCGCTCCTGGCCAGGCCGTTGTATTTACCATCTACGAAAAGGTGAAGGGCATGATCGAGTCTTCCAATGAAAAGAAGGCTCAGGCCGTCGTGAAACAGTAAACAAACGCCGTCGCCGACATGCCCCCACATAGCTCTGTATACTCGCTGCCCCCTCTCCCGGGCTCACCGCCTGTGATCCCTGCGTCCCGTATGACTCAGCGTCACGTGATGGAAGATCGGAAAGCGAAATGAAATGCACACCTGCCATGTCGAACGCTGTTGGGATGGGGAAAAAAGACCGCGGCGATTCATAATCTTCCGCTTTCATCGCAACGCCTCACAATCCCTCACACGTCGGAGCAAAACGCACCGCATACCAAATTTATCGAGGCATAGACTCATCATACGTCTGTGCGTCACCTCGTAAGGCGCTGCAGCTCGCTCTCTCAGAAAACATACTCTACCATGCACGACGCCGAGTTGCATCCGGAGGTAGCCTCTGCTCAAGCGTCGCCGCATGCGACACCCTCCATCTCATCGTCACCCTCATCGACAGCGCTGGATCAAGCCTCCTCGGCCATGCATACCCTGCGTGTGACAGACTCGGACGAGTCGACGTCCTTGCTTCCCGCCACGCCCTATTCACATGAGGCCGCCTATCCGATCGTGCCCCCCACCCTGCCGTCATCGGCGGCGGCAACACCATCATCCATGGCAATGCCCATGATGGGATGGAGCTCCCCCATGGCCGCGTCGATGCCGTACATGATGGCTATACCGGGGGGCGGCCAAAGCCCTCTGCCCTTGGCGTACCCAAATTATGCGGCCTCGGGAACCTCGCATGACTTTGCGATGCCGACCGCGGCCATGGCAACGACAGGCATGGTGCCTGTCGGGAGAACTGTCTACATCGGTAACATGCCGCCGGACGTCTCAGCGGAAGAACTACTCGACAACGTGCACTTTGGTCCGATTGAGAGTGTGCGTCTGCTGCCAGAAAAAAACTGTGCTTTTGTATCATTTCTATCTGGCCAAGTGGCGGCAGCCTTCCATGCTGATTCATCGGTACGTCGTATCTCGCTTCGGAATCGTGAGCTCAAGATTGGATGGGGCAAGCCGAGTGTGCCGCCCCCCGCCGTCATGTATGCGGTACAGCGTCACAATGCATCGCGGAATGTGTACTTCGGACAGCTGGATGATTCTGTCACAGAAGACACACTTCGCTCGACGCTGAGCAAATACGGACCGATCGACCAGATCAAGTTGATCCGTGAACAGCGCATTGCCTTTGTGCACTTCTTGTCAATTCAGGCTGCTATGAAAGTGGTCTCAAGTCTACCTATGGATACCGAATGGTCCAAGTACCGCATCAACTATGGCAAGGACCGATGCGCCTACGTGCCCAAGGGACAGCAACAGACGCAAGCACACAACCACCAGGCAGCTGCCATGGGTCTTGCCACGGCCATGTGGCTAGGCTACCCAACGGGCTATTTGAACTACGGCCAGGTGCCTCCAGGCTCACCGTTCTACATGGACGCCGAATCCTCTGCATCGACGGATCCAGAGACACGCGCCCGTTTCCAAGCACAGATGCTCGGACAGGTCGAGCCACAGATGTACCAGTTCGGCAATCGCACAGTGTACCTGGGCAATTTGCATCCAGATACGACCGTGGAAGATATTTGCAATCATGTTCGAGGCGGTATCTTGCAGTCGATCCGATACATGCCTGATCGGCACATTGCATTTGTCACGTTTGTGGATCATAATACAGCTCTCACGTTCTTTCATATGGCTCTTGTGTCTGGTATCAACGTGCTCAACCGGCGACTCAAGATAGGTTGGGGCAAGCCCACAGGACCACTAAGCCCAGCCATCGCCCTCGCTGTTCAGTCAGGTGCATCGCGGAATGTGTATATTGGCAGTATTAGCGATCACGCACTGATGAGCGAAGAAAAGATTCGCCAAGATCTGTCGCAGTATGGCGAGCTCGAGATGGTCAACACGTTGCGAGAGCGCAATTGCGCGTTTGCCAACTTTACCAACATCCAATCAGCCATCAAGTGTATTGAGGGACTCAAATACCATCCTGACTATCAATCTGTCAAAGTGTCGTATGGCAAGGATCGGTGCGGGAACCCGCCCAAGTACCTGAGCAGGCTCGCCATGAATTGGCAAGCCCAGACCCGCGCCGCCCCATTTCCTGTGGGACATGCGGAGGAACTCATGGCGCATGATGCAAGCACGCCCGATGACCAACATGGATCCAGCCCATCACCTGAACCCCTCATCTCCACATAGAAGAACAACATCGTGCATCGAGCGCCTTGTTGGTAGCCGTACCAAGGTGAGTGGTCGAAATGACCATCGCATGGTAGTTACGTACATTTGCTGTAAATCATCCGGTCCCGACACCGTCCCTCCTAGTTAGTACAACGGTTAGTATATGTCGCTCTCATAAGTTCCGACTGTGTGGCGCCGACAAGACCCGGGTTCGACTCCCGGATTGGGAACATTTTTTCTTATGGCACGCGCGGGGCCTTGGACCCACTTGTCGCCTGACAGGCATGTGGACACCGCTCGCTGTTCCTGGACCGGGGATATATGTCTGTATAGGAAGCTATGCAGGGAGTTCAAACTTTTTGCCCTGGATCACCTTGGTAAAGTAGACTGTGGTAAGTGGGAAGACTCGACGTACTGTAGAAAAAGTCACCGTACAGACCGGTTTGTACAAGACCCGCCAGGAATGGTATGAGCAGGAATGGATGGTGCCTCTCAAAGATGAAACTGACATGTAAGAAAGAGGAACGTACCGATAGATCCAGTTGAGGAGATACATGGCGCGGTAAGCACCCAGTGCGAAGATATAGTGTGTGGTGATCGTCTCAGCCTCGCCCAACCGCTGAAGAAGGAACATTTGCGGCAGAATCGCGACGGCTTCGAGGAAAATACTAAACGACCACATGACTTCTAAGAAGGTGAATTGAACATGGAAAAGGAGTGCCAGGATCGCAGGCACACCAATGAGGTATTCGAGACGAATCGAGTCGATATCAGTTTCGTAGCGCGATCTGAATTGGACCTTCATGAGATACAAGATGTAGGCACTGCTCGAGATGAAGAAGAGTTTCATCAGGATGAGGTAGGCACTAGGCGGGTGCAGCAAGTCCAGATACCGCGTCACGAACACGATCGTGTACATAAGCTGCGTCTTGAACGAAATGCCTCGACATGACCGACTCGTGAGGATCTTATGAATGAGAATGAAGATGGACGCCAGGTGCGACAGATCGCCCAGTAACCGAAACAGGTTCATCGTCGTCGCCAAGTGCCTGCGCGCCGCGTCGCCCTCCAGCGCGGCAGGCAGGCCAGGCCCCCGCTCTATATCACGTGATCATTACACACGTGGAAGACGACCTGTGCGCGACCGGTTGGATGGCTATGGGGGGAAGCGGGTTGGGTTTTGGCTAGACGCCATGACCATCCACACGGTTCTAACGAATACGCTCAAGTTGCGTGTGCCCCTTGTGATGGGTGGTATGCAGTGGGTCGGCAAGCCAGCCCTGGCTGCTGCGGTCTCGAATGCCGGGGCTCTGGGCATGCTGACGGCTCTGACGCAGCCGACGCCGGAGGCGCTGCGTGCGGCGATTGAAGAGACTCGCTCGCTGATTGACCCGCAGATTGCCAAGGAGCGCTCTCAGTACGGTGCCTTTGGTGTGAACATTACACTCCTGCCTGCCATTGTGCCCCCGGACTATGAGGGATATGCACGTGCGGCACTGGAAGCCGGTGTCCGGATCTTTGAGACAGCCGGCAGCAACCCTGAGCCGGTGATCAAGGTGCTCAAGCAATCGGGCGCTTTCGTGATACACAAGTGCACGGCGATCCGCCATGGACTTAAGGCTGCGCAGCTCGGTGCGGATATGCTGAGTATTGATGGCCTCGAGTGTGCGGGACATCCGGGTGAGGACGACATTGGTGGTTTGGTGCTCTTGGCCCTCGCCGCCGAAAAGTCGCCGATTCCGTTCATCGCATCGGGTGGCATGGCCAACGGCCGCAGCCTGGCAGCTGCGCTTGCGTTGGGGGCCTGTGGTGCCAACATGGGCACGCGTTTCATGGCGACCCGGGAAAGCGATATCCACGACAAGATCAAGGCGCACCTGGTCCAGTCGTCGGAGCGCGACACGGTACACATTATGCGCAGCCTGCGCAACACGGCGCGTGTCTACAAGAACAAGGTCGCGCTGGAGGTGATCGAGAAGGAGAAGCAGCGCGCGCAGTTCGCTGACATTCGCCCGCTCGTGTCGGGTCAGCGCGGCAAGAAGGTGTACGAAAACGGCGAAGTCGATGCGGGTATCTGGACGGCTGGCCAGACGGCGGGTCTGATTCACGACATTCCCACGTGCAAAGAACTCGTGGCCCGCATTGAGCGCGATGCCGAGCAGGTCATGACACAGTCGGCTGCCCTCATTACGCCCTCGCCCCGTTTGTAGAGTCGTAGCATGTGGAGTGGGCTGAGGACCCCGGCCCCGCGTCGTTGGCGTCGGCCGATCGAAGCGTGATCTGTGCGATTTGCCACCATGCAGAGTGGGGCCTTGCTGGTGCTGACATGCTTGTTTATGAGTGTGTGTACGTATGGGGTGGGCACGCTACCACTGGCATTTCAACTGTCGCGTCATAGCCTGCGGAAGCTGGAATTGTGGGGTGCAGGGCTGCTGCTGGGTGCAGCGCTGACCGTGGTGATTCCCGAGGGCATACAGAACGTGTATGCTTCACGAGCAGATGGTGCGCGGTACGCGCTGCCGCCGAAAGATCTCGTGGCGTTTTGTCTTTTGGGTGGCTTTTTGCTCATGTTTGTCGTCGAGCAGCACATGACGGCGCGCTCGGCCCAGCCGAGAGCGTCGCCGTCGCCTTCCGTCTTGTCGGATGCGCCGTCTGAAGCGACTTTGCAGTGGCAACCGCGCATGGATGATGCGGCGCCGTGGTGCAGCGTCCTCAGTGGTCTGTTGGGTATTTTGGTGCATGCCGCAGCGGACGGCGTAGCGATGGGCTCGTCAGTGGAGAGCTCGGATGTGTCGTTGCGTGTCGTGGTCATCTTGGCGATCCTCGTGCACAAGGCACCCGCTTCTGTGGGGATATGCACGCTCCTTATGTCGCGGCACTCTTCCCGGAATCAGATCCGCTTCGCTGTCCTCGTGTTTGCCGTCACGACGCCGGCCTTTGCGTTGCTGACCTATGGCATTCTCCAGGGTCTGCTGACAGCTACAGGCTCGACAGGTGCGGTGATTGGGTCTCGCGAAATCGGCGCGATCCTGTCGTTCAGTGGTGGTACGTTCCTCTTCGTCGCGATACACGCTGTGATGGAGCTGGCCTCGCATCCCGTGAGTCAACATACCCGTACCGGGGAACACCATCCGCACGATGATGACCATCCCATTCACGCGCAGGTCGAGACGCGCCTGGTCGCACCGCTTCTCCCGCGCTTTCTTGGCGAGCAAGACGCGGTCGCGCACAGTTCTACGAGATCGCTGGCCTATGTGATCGTCGGGTCGATTGTGCCGCGGTTGCTGCAATTGTTGGTAGGGCATCATCACCATTCTCCATCGTAGAAAAAAAGGGTCTTTTTTTTTTGTAAAGGGGGAGTGCCGCGATCTACGTTTGTCCAGGCCATGTCGTTTCGTCTGCCCGAGGCGTCGACATCGTCGTCGTCGTCGCCGCCTTGGGGACTGGAACCGTCGTCGCCACCATCGAGTCCGACGCCGACAATGTCCTTCCACTCGTTGGATCCGTTCAGTGGCTCGGCCAAGTCGCTGTCGATCAGCCGGCCACGTCAGACGCGGTGGGCGCGATCGGCCACCACGCCTGCTGCGCCACGCGCCGCGCACTCCTTGGACGTGCCAAATGTGGATCATCATGATCGCGAGGCGCTTCTTGAGCAGTTCTTTGACGAGGCATCCGAGGAGGAAGATGCATCGATGGTCGAGATGGGCAGCTCGTACGACGCACCGAGCACCTTTGCGCGTCCGTTCGTGCGCACGGACAGCGCCAACACAGATCCGCTGAGCGCTGCGGGCCGAGTGGACTCGATGCAGCGAGCGCCACAGCGGACGCGTCTGACAGGCACGTCGCCCAAAAAGCTCACGCGCCACGGCTCGCATCTGGCGCCGTGGGAGCAGGCGGACGATCCGCCGCCCTCCCGACCCGGTGACGTGCCATGGGATGCCGTCGTGACGCGTGTATTTGATGAGGGGCGTGAGCATCCCACGCTCTTATTTGGTGGTCATGGTCTTACGCACATCAGCAATGTCATTGGTGATCTGCGGCACTATGTCACGATCGAGCACACACGCAGTCGGCTCGAGCTGTACCTGTGGGACAATCTGCTCACGAAACTGCCAAGCGCCCTGTTTCAGCTCACGAATCTTGGCGTGCTGTCACTCCGCAAGAACCAGCTGACCCATCTGCCTGCGGCCATCGGCGAACTGCGCCATCTGCGTGAACTGAATATCGGCGGCAACGCTCTGACATACTTACCCGCCGAGATCCAGCAGCTGCAGCTCGATACATTCACGTACGTGCCGAATCCATTTGTGTGTGTGCCCCCCGGCTCCCTTCTCGAAACACGCCACGTCCACGGAGACCGTCCTGCTCCCCCGCCCCCCGGTCCCCGCTGGACACGCGCTCATACCCTGGCGACGGTGGTGCCGGCGGCGCCGACGACGCGCGTGATCGCACGCGTGCTCGGCCCCTGTGAGCGCCGAAGCAAGCCGTCGCTGGCGAACTTGTGCATGCAGCGCCTGCTCAGCGACGACCCGCTCGTGATTGAACAGTATGAGACGGGATGCCTGCGTGCGCTGGAACATACCGTCGACGCGCGGTTCGTCGCGCGGATTGAGGCGGCACGACGAAGTGCGACGGCCTCGTGGGGCACGCGCGCCGATGCTCGGGATCCTCAGGTGGCGTGGTATGCGGGCGCGGACAACGTTGACGCCATGCTGGAGGCGGACGATGCGGGCCATAATGTGTGGTTCAATCGGTGCCCGGCTCACGGCCGCGAGTCACGAACGGATTGGCCCAGTCGCTCTGGGCCTCTCTTTGTCGATGCGGCGGAGGAGCGCATCGAATGGGTATCCCACGTCGCGGGCGTGCGTGTGGCCAAGCAGGGGATCGAGATGGCCGGCACGTCCGTGCGCGGTATGCCAGCCGAGCATGCGGGATGCTTACCGATTTTGTGGCGCGGATGCAGTGTGGGCTGCCTCGCCTTTCTGGACGATTCGTTATGATGCACGAAATGATGTGAGAAAATGGCGGCGCGCTTCACGGCGTGCGGCGCCTGTGGACACCGCCTTGCCTCGCTCTTGTAGCGTCTCTTTTCGTAGCTCGCTCAGAGCGGCCTGCTGACTCTGTCGTGTCTCTGCATCTTGCGCAAAGCGGTAATAAGCTGCGCCACGCGGCCGCACGTCTGGCACAGGGACGTCGGGGCGTATGTACACCGGAAACGATGTCGCGGGACCATAGATAGCCGCGTCTTCGCCTGTGCGTGTGCGTCCAAACTCGTCCTCATACTCTACTTTGGCCCCTTTCGTGTCCCAGTCGATGAGCTCCTCGTCGTCCCTATAGCCAGCTTCGTACCTGGCTGCCTTGGATGCGAGTGCGTGCTGCGAGGCAGCGAGGCGCACGTCGTCCTCGCTATGCTCCGCCGGCTGCATGCTGGCGCGCATACGGAGGCGCTTGGGCTCCTTGCGCTTCAGCGGTGCATTTTTCGCCCGCTCTCGCGCTTCATACAGCTGCGATCGCAGGCCCGCAAGTGAGCTGGCTTCCTGCGGCGGCATCGTCGAGGAGTGGAGGGACGCGCGTCCTTCTCTCGACCCTAGCTCGGTGGGAGAGCCTTTTCTCTCCACGACGGATCATGGCGTCGTCGCCGCTCATACGCGCCCCGTCCAAGACGCCGCGCGCAAGTGAGCCACAGGATGTGCCGCAGGATGTGCGTGAGAAGTGGCAGGACGGTACTGTCGCGTCGCTCTCGCTTTTGCCCGTGGCAGCCGTTTCGCCAGACTCGCCCGTGCGGACAGCGCTCGCTGCCTCGCGAGCGCACCGGGGCCAGTGTGTGCTGGTGGTAGAGAACGAGCAACTGCAGGGCTATGTTGATATGATGGATCTTGTTGCGCACGAGACGCAGGGGTCGCTTGACGATGCTGTACGTGATATCCAGCGGCGCTTTGTCCCTGACGCCACATTTCGCATCATACACTCCCACACGCCGCTGGGGGACGTGGCTGCTTTTCTACAGACGCGGGATGTGGCGCTCGTGACGGACGACGAGGGCCAATACATCACCAACGTGATTGTGCCTGGCGATCTCATGCGCTATGCTGATCATCAGCCCGCTGCGAGGGCGGCGATCGGCAGCCGCACTGAAGAAGAGACACGGCGAGATCACGCTATGGTCGAGATTCTGCGTCAACTGCACGGGTACACGCCCCTGATCCCTGACGAGGTGACCGACTACTACCTGGAGCGCGCTGGATTCCAGTGTGAGGATGTGCGTCTCAAGCGGCTCTTGGCGCTGGCTACGGAAAAGTTTGTGTCGGATATAGCGTCGGATGCGTTCCAGTACGCACGCATTCGAACGAATGCGGGGCCCAGTCGCTCTCACCGCCCAGGCGCATCAGCACGCGATCGCACGCGCACGGTGCTGACGATGGACGATCTCAGTGCGGCGCTCGGAGAATATGGGATCGATGCGCGACGCGCCGAAACCTTCCGCTAGCTTCGATCGTGTTGGGTGCCGCAGCGTGCTTACATAATTATGTAGGAAGACAAAGCCCAACCCCCCCTTTTGCTCCGCTTGGGTCATCTCGAGGCCCAGCACCCAACACAGCCGCAGGCCTCCAGCGTCGTGGCGTAGCGTCTCCGAGCATGTCTACCCTTGAGCCGTCTTCACGAGGTACATTCTCGCCCATGGGACATGTGTTTCGTCATCAGCAGCCGCCTGGTGCTGCCGAGCCTGGGTCCTCGGAATTTGATGCCTTCATCCACTCGGACCTGTGTGTCCAGGATCCTGCTGTGGCCAGCAGCATGCATCCACAGCCTCCCCC
>ERZ782914.190-NODE-190-length-22837-cov-66.627952_pt1 | contig 22837 bp, 20 predicted proteins | sample MGYA00375948_ERZ782914 | MGnify/ENA primary metagenome ERZ782914 (study PRJEB29894, sample SAMN03576417) | human skin metagenome | biome: human skin; feature: left retroauricular crease; material: organic_material | host: Homo sapiens | place: Italy: Trento...
TGACGGGCGGTGTGTACAAGGCCCGGGAACGTATTCACCGCAGCGTTGCTGATCTGCGATTACTAGCGACTCCGACTTCATGAGGTCGAGTTGCAGACCCCAATCCGAACTGAGACCGGCTTTCCGAGATTCGCTCACCCTCACAGGCTCGCCACTCTCTGTACCAGCCATTGTAGCATGCGTGAAGCCCTGGACATAAGGGGCATGATGACTTGACGTCATCCCCACCTTCCTCCGAGTTGACCCCGGCGGTCTCCACTGAGTCCCCACCATAACGTGCTGGCAACAGTGAACAAGGGTTGCGCTCGTTGCGGGACTTAACCCAACATCTCACGACACGAGCTGACGACAGCCATGCACCACCTGTGAACCGACCCCAAAAGAGGCACAACCATCTCTGGAAGCTCCCGATCCATGTCAAACCCAGGTAAGGTTCTACGCGTTGCATCGAATTAATCCGCATGCTCCGCCGCTTGTGCGGGGCCCCGTCAATTCCTTTGAGTTTTAGCCTTGCGGCCGTACTCCCCAGGCGGGGTACTTAAAGCGTTAGCTACGGCACGGAACCCGTGGAATGGACCCCACACCTAGTACCCACCGTTTACAGCGTGGACTACCAGGGTATCTAAGCCTGTTCGCTCCCCACGCTTTCGCTCCTCAGCGTCAGGAAAGGCCCAGAGAACCGCCTTCGCCACTGGTGTTCCTCCTGATATCTGCGCATTCCACCGCTCCACCAGGAATTCCATTCTCCCCTACCTTCCTCAAGTCAACCCGTATCGAAAGCACGCTCAGGGTTAAGCCCCAAGATTACACTTCCGACGCGATCAACCACCTACGAGCCCTTTACGCCCAATAAATCCGGACAACGCTCGCACCCTACGTATCACCGCGGCTGCTGGCACGTAGTTAGCCGGTGCTTCTTTACCCATTACCGTCACTCACGCTTCGTCACAGGCGAAAGCGGTTTACAACCCGAAGGCCGTCATCCCGCACGCGGCGTTGCTGCATCAGGCTTGCGCCCATTGTGCAATATTCCCCACTGCTGCCTCCCGTAGGAGTCTGGGCCGTATCTCAGTCCCAATGTGGCCGGTCACCCTCTCAGGCCGGCTACCCGTCAAAGCCTTGGTAAGCCACTACCCCACCAACAAGCTGATAAGCCGCGAGTCCATCCCCAACCGCCGAAACTTTCCAACCCCCACCATGCAGCAGGAGCTCCTATCCGGTATTAGCCCCAGTTTCCTGAAGTTATCCCAAAGTCAAGGGCAGGTTACTCACGTGTTACTCACCCGTTCGCCACTCGAGCACCCCACAAAAGCAGGGCCTTTCCGTTCGACTTGCATGTGTTAAGCACGCCGCCAGCGTTCGTCCTGAGCCAGGATCAAACTCTCCAATGAAAAAATATCACCAACCCCACACCCAAAAGGCACAGGGCAACGGTGTCAACATGAAGAATCCAAAACACTAACCCAAACAAACAACCAACGAAAAAACGTCAATCCGTCCATTTGAATCAATCAAAGGAATCATAATTAAAACGACACACAAAAGTGCATCTATTGACTATGAAAGACACGCTGTTGAGTTCTCAAGCATCACACGCGACCCGCGGAACCGTCTCCCGACAACCCCTTGGGGCACCCGATCAAGCTTACCAGACCGAAACCCGAATGTCAAACCCGAATCCCAGCCCCGGACAATCACACGACCATCCAGACCGGCAAACCGCCTCACGGCGACTCGACCAAGCTTACCAGATCAGATCACCGAAGTCAACCCGGCTCACATCACCAGCCACCACACCAAACAACCCAGAAACCAATCCAGACCATCCGACGCAGCCAGCCACCCTCAGGCAGCCCATAAGACTCTACCCATCAACAATCCCCAAGTCAAACCCGGACCTAAGCGGCTACACACTGCAGACACACCATATCCATGGCCAACCCAAAGAAGAAAGGCAAAACCACACCCCCACAAAACCACCCAGAAACCCGGACAACCCCGCAAGGACTCGGTAAACAATACACACCCACCGGCCAAATGCAAAATCGGCCCCAGAACCAGTGTCCTGAGGCCGATTCGAGATGCAGGTGACGTGGTACTCACTCAGTGTGACGAGCGACGTCCGGTGCCGCGGTGCACACCGCACCACGCATGTGACGTACTCATCTGTGACGACTCATCGTTGTACCGCACCGATCGTCTTCTTGCCGCGTCGCAGGAAAGCCACCCCGCCGGGAAGGAATTCGTCGCTGGTGAGTGGCTGATCTGCGTCAGTCACCTTGACGTTGTTGAGGTAGGCGCCTCCCTCGCGAACAGCCCGTCGGGCGGCAGACTTCGATTCCACGACACCGGCGAGAACCATGGCATCGGCAACTGTGGGCAGGGTCGGCCCCTGCAACGTCACGGCGTCGACCTCACGCGCGACCGAGCCCAAGGTCGTCTCGTCCAGCTCGTGGAGTTCGGCCTTGCCGAACAGGGCCTGCGCCGCCTTCTCGGCTGCCCTCCTGGCCTCTGGACCATGCACCATGTCCGTGATGTCGTCAGCCAGTGCATGTTGGGCAGCACGTTTCCACGGTTGCTCGGCAGTCTGGCGGGCAAGGTCGTCTATCTCATCGTGCGGACGCGGGCTGAACACCTTGAGGTAGTCGATGACCTTCGCGTCCTCCGCATTGAGGAAGAACTGGTGGAATGCGTAGGCACTGGTGAGTTCTGGGTCCACCCACACCGTTCCCGACTCCGTCTTGCCGTACTTGGTGCCATCGGCCTTGGTGAGCAGCGGAGTCACCAGTCCGTGGACGACGTCGCCGGAGGTACGCCGGATGAACTCCGCCCCGGCGGTGATGTTGCCCCACTGGTCCTGGGCACCGGTCTGGAGGGTGCATCCATAGCGCTCGTGCAGTTCCTTGAAGTCCAACGACTGCAGCAGGACGTAGCTGAACTCGCTGAACGAGATGCCTGAGTCCAGACGTCGGGCCACGACGTCCCGGGCCAGCATGCGGTTGACGGAGAAGTACTTTCCGACATCACGCAACAGGCGCAGGGCGGAGTACTCACTGGTCCAGTCGTAGTTGTTGACGACACGAGCGCCTGCCGGTCCGTCCATGTCGACGTACTTGCTCACCTGGGCCTTGAGCGATTCCACCCAACCCTCGACGACCTCGCGATCATTCATCTTGCGCTCGCCCGTCATCTTGGGATCCCCGATGAGGCCAGTTGCCCCACCGACGAGCAACAACGGATGGTGCCCATGCTCCTGCATGGCTCGAACCACCATGAGCTGCATGAGATGACCAATGTGAAGGCTCGATGCAGTGGGGTCGAAGCCCACATAGAAGGTCACCGGCCCCTGGGCGAGATGGCCCGCAAGGGCCTGCCTGTCGGTGGAATCGGCAATCATGCCACGCCACGTGAATTCGTCCAGGACGCTGTTCACCGGATGATCCTTTCTTCTGGCTCTCTGACCCCTTCACCATACCGGGTCAGTTCGTCGCCCGGTGTGAGTAGGGTGTTTCGTCAGCTGCTCGTGGCTTCGGCGGCAAGTATCGGCGCAGGAGTTCCCGACTCCGCCATCGAGCGGAAGGCCTCGGCCATGTCGGTGGCCCGGATGCCCGACGCGCAGATGATGACGATGGTGTCGTCACCGGCAATCGTGCCGAGAATGGCCTGCGACCCAGCCAGATCAATTGCCGAACCAAAGTACTGGGCAGCACCGGGTGGGGTCTTGAGGACGACGAGGGACTCATTGTTGCGTACTCCGGTGCACAACTCCTTGGTGAGCCGGGCAAGGTGTTCCCAGGCCGGTGATCCAGTCGTCACATCGGAGGGGTGACTTCCCTCACGAATCGTGTAGCGCAGTTTGCCGTTCAGGTCACGCCCGCGTACCGCTCCGATCTCCACCAGGTCCCGTGACAAGGTGCCCTGGGAGACGGTCAGCCCCTCGGCTGCGAGGATCGAGGCCAGGTCCGACTGCGAGGCGACCCGTCCGCACCGTACCAATTCACGGATGCGCGCCTGACGAGCAGTTCGGGATGCCGGGGCGTGATTGTCCTGGGCCATCATCTCTCCGTGATCGAAAAACTTCCAAAACCACGAATAATTATGCATCGTGGGTTGTCATCACACAACTGGCACCACGGATTCCCGTCACCAGCAGCCTGACTCCGACGTCGAATTCGATCTCCTGGGCCTCGGCGTCGAAGGTGTCGATGACGTTGAGCTCGAAGAGTTGTCGACGTGCCTGCTCATCCATGACGTGCCCGACGACCAGATGGGTGAGGGCCTGGGAGGCTGCTCGGGCGGTCGGGGAGTCGCACCCCCCACAATCCTGCAGAAAACTGGCGAGCTGCACGCTCGGGTCGGTCGTCACCAACCCGACCGACATGGCCGATGAGACCAACTCGGCACCGTCCCGATGCGCAAGGAGCTTCGAGCGCAGCGCATGCGCCCACCCCAGCAGTTCTCGGGCCAGCTCCCCACCATCGTCCGTGGGGGTCAACTGCTCCTCCTCCCCCAGAATCTCATCGGCCCCCAGAATCTCATCGGCCATTGCAGCGAGCAGGGTCTGCTTGTTGGCAACATGCCAGTACAGCGCGCTGGCCTTGACGTCCAGCAGCTGTGCCAGCCGTCGCATCGACAGGTCCTCCAACCCGTAGTTGTCCAGGATCTCCAGACCCGCTGCGACGATGTCGTGTGTGGTGAGTGACACCGGACCCCCTCATTTGCACTGACCCAACGTGAGATAAATTGAACACCGTTAAGATGAACGGCGTTCAACACGCATCGTGTACCTCACAGGAGCTTCCATGAATCTAGCTGACATGACAGCACGTGGCCTCAACGGGCAGCCCATCACCCGAGAGGAAGCGCTGGAGATCCTGCGCAGCGACGACTCCGAGCTGCTGTCCATTGTGGCAGCTGCCGGAAAGGTCCGCCGCCACTTCTTCGACAACCGCGTACGCCTCAACTACCTCGTCAACCTCAAGAGCGGTCTGTGCCCGGAGGACTGCTTCTACTGTTCGCAGCGGCTCTCCTCCCAGGCCAACATCATGAAGTACTCCTGGGCCGACCCCGAGACCGTTCACAACGCCGTCGAGGCAGGAATCGCCGGCGGCGCACGACGCGTGTGCATGGTCGCCTCGGGCCACGGACCATCCAGCCGGGACGTGGACCGCGTCAATGCGATGGTGCGTGACGTCAAGTCGGAGCACCCCAATGTCGAGGTCTGCGTGTGCATGGGATTCGTCGACAAGGACAAGGCCGAGTCCATCAAGGAGGCCGGTGCGGATTCCTACAACCACAATGCCAACACCGCGCAGAGCAACTACCGCGACATCTGCACCACGCACACCTATGAGGAGCGCATGGAGACCGTCGACGTCCTCAAGGAGGCGGGACTCTCCCCCTGCTCGGGTGTCATCGTCGGCATGGGTGAGACCGACGAGGAACTCGTGGACGTCATCTTCGACCTGCGCAAGCACGGCGTCGACTCGGTCCCGGTGAACTTCCTGCTGCCCTTCGAGGGGACTCCGCTGGGCAACGCCCACACCACCGACAACTTCACCCCACGGCACTGCCTGCGTGTGCTGTCCATGGTGCGTTTCATCCACCCGGACGCCGAGGTGCGTTCGGCTGCCGGTCGCGAGGTGCACATCCGTACCCTGCAGCCACTCATCTTCGAGGTGGCCAACTCGATCTTCCTGGGCGACTACCTCACCAGTGAGGGAGCTGCGGGTGCCTCCGACCTCGCCATGATCGAGGACGCCGGATTCGTGCTCGAGGGCGGCGAGGGCCAGCCCGTGCCGGTGAGCCAGGTCCGCAAGGACCGCGAGCAGCTGCATGTCGACATCCGTCATCGCGGCATCGGGTCCCCAGAGCCGGCGAACGCCTGATTCGTACTGATCCCCCACCGGTCAGCCCCTCCTCGAGCCTGTTTCGGGGAGGGGCTGACCGTTCCCGGCTCAACCCTCCTGAGGAGAGATCAGGGGATCGGGAGTGGAAAACCGGCGTCGGAACGGACGGGGCAGTCGGAACGGACGGGGCAGACGGGCCCGCCGGGAACGATGGCGACGACGTGTGAGCGCCGGTGGGCGTGAGCACTGATGATCGGTACTGGTGCGCCGACCATCAGTGGCAGAGTCACTGGGCCCGGAGTTGGGCCCCACACACCTGCTCGGCACGAGCCACGGCAGCGTCGCGTGCCTCGGCAGCCTCGGCATCGGTGAGGGTACGATCAGCTGCCCTCAACCGCAGGCTGAATGCCAAGGACTTCCTGTGCTCGCCCACCTGCTCGCCGGCGTAGACGTCGAAGAGTTCCACCGATTCCAGCAACTCACCGCCGCCAGCGACAAGGGCCTCGCGCACCTGGGCAGCGGAGACCTCCTCGTCCACGACGAGAGCGACGTCCTCCTTGGCCACCGGGAAGGTGGAGAGCCCCCGGATGGTACCGCCACCCGGAGCAGCAGCAATCAACGCGTCGAGATCCAGCTCGACTGCGCAGGAGCGAGCCGGCAGACCAGCCTTTCGGCACACGGTGGGGTGCAACTCACCGGCATGTCCGATGACCTGTCCTGCAACGACGAGTTCGGCACAACGCCCCGGATGCCACGGCATCAGGGCAGCAGCACGACGCTGCAGTTCCAGACCAACTGCGTGACAGGCCTCCTCGGCCAGCAACACGGCATGGGTCCAGTTCACCTTGACGGCTGCGCCATCCCAGCGATCCGGAAGCCAGTGTCCGGTGAGCAGTCCGGCCAGCATCCGCGGCTGGGCGGGCAGGGCTGCTGCGATCTCAGCGAGTTCTGCGTCGCTGGGGCGATGATCGACGGCCGGACGCGGCGCAGCGGCCTTCGACGTGGCACGGAAGACAGTGCCGGTCTCGAAGATGGCAAGATCATCCTGGGAACGTGAGATGTTGCGTCCGGCCGCCTCGATCAGCCCGGGCAGCAGGGTGGTGCGCAGGTAGGGATGGGTGTCGTCAAGCGGATTGGCCAACTTGACGGTGGCCCGACGTGGATCCTCGGCCTCCAGCCCGAGATGGTCGAGGTCCGCATCGCCCATGAATGGCAGCGAGATCACCTCGACGAACCCGGCACCGGCCACGGCGGCGGTCACCCGACGACGCGCCTGTTGGGCCTTGGTGAGGCCACCACCGCCAGCGGTACGCGGCAGCACCGACTCCACGGCGTCGAATCCGCGCTTGCGAGCCACTTCCTCGACGTAGTCGAACGGATCGACGAGATCCGGGCGCCATGTGGGTGGCACCAGGGAGAGACTGTCTCCCATGGCCGTCACCGTGACCCCGGAGCGGGTGAGGATGTCGATGACCTCGTCCTTGCCGATGTTCTGGCCGAGGACACGAGACGGAAGGTCTGCGTTGATGCTCTGACGCGGCATCGCAGCGATCGTCCCGACGGCGGTGGCAGCTCCCACGGTGGCACCGCCATAGCGGACCAGCAGCTCGGCAGCACGGTTGACGGCTGGAAGGGTCGCAGCGGGGTCCACACCTCGTTCGAAACGACGGGATGACTCCGAACCGAGCTTGTGTCGCCGGTAGGTGCGAGCCACCGTCATGGCATCGAAGTGGGCACCTTCGAGAATGATGGAGCTGGACTCGGCGGACATCTCGGTGGTGGCACCGCCCATGACTCCTGCCAGGCCGATCGCACCGGAGTCGTCGGCGATGACGAGGTCATCGGGATCCAGAGTGCGCTCGACGTCGTCAAGGGTGCGCAGCTTCTCACCCTGACCTGCCTTGCGCACGACGATGGATCCGGTGACCTTGTCGGCGTCGTAGGCGTGCAGGGGCTGTCCGGACTCGAGCATGACGTAATTCGTCACGTCGACAGCAAGGCTGATCGGACGCATCCCGGCGCGGAACAACCGATCCTGGATGAATCGTGGCGTGGGTGCGGTCGCATCAAACCCTTCCAGTGGCAGGGCGACGAACCGGGAACAGGCCTCGGATTCCAGACGTACCGGCACCGATCCCTCGACCGTGACGGGGCCATCCACGCAATCCTCGGTGCCGGTGGCGCCGACACCGCCGTAGATGTCGCTGAATGCCCCACCAAGAACTCCGGAAACCTCGCGGGCGATCCCACGCATGGACATGCAGTAGCCGATGTCGGGGGTGACATCCACCTCGAGGACGTCCTCGGGAATGTCGAGAATCGTCCTGGCATCCTCACCGGGCACCAGTGCATGACCGTCGACGGAGCTGGGCAGCACGAGGATACCGGTGTGGTCCTCACCAATTCCCAGTTCGTCAACGGCACAGATCATGCCGTCGGACATGTGACCATAGGTGCGGCGGGCAGAGATCTCGAAACCGCCCGGCAGGACGGATCCGGGCAGTGAGACGACGACGAAGTCACCCACGTGGAAGTTGTGTGCGCCGCAGACGATGCCACGACCCTCGACGCCGTCCTCGACGTTCTTGGGGTGGCCTTGGGCATTGAGTGCCGGGCCGACGTCGACGCGGCACCAGTTGATCGTCTTGCCGTTCTTGTGCGATTCGGGGACCATCGACAACACCTGGCCCACGACGACCGGGCCACTCACCTCGCCACCGACTCGCTCGATGCGCTCGACGGCAGCCGTGTGTTCGGTGAGGGTGCGTGCCACGTCGACAGTGGTCGTGCCCTCGGGCAGCGCGATGAGCTCGCGCAACCAGTTCATAGGTACCCTCATCGTGCTCCTCCCATCAGGGAACGGCTGAAACGGACGTCTCCCTCGACGAAACCACGCATGTCGGGGGCATTGTTGCGGAACATGACGGTGCGGTCGATGCCCATTCCGAACGCAAAACCGGTGAACTCAGCTGTGTCGACACCGCAGGCAGTGAGCACCCGCGGATTGACCATGCCACAACCACCCCATTCGATCCAGCCCTCGGACTTGCAGGTACGGCAGGGATGCTCTGGATCGTCCACCGAGGCACCGTGGCACACGAAGCACTCGAGATCGACCTCGGCGCTGGGTTCGGTGAACGGGAAGTAGTGCGGGCGGAACCGGGTACGCACCTCACCGAACATGGCCCGTGCGAAGGCGTCCAAGGTGCCCTTGAGATGGGCCATGGTGACGTCACGATCGATGCAGAGTCCCTCGATCTGATGAAAGACCGGCAGATGGGTGGCGTCGTACTCATCGGCACGAAACACCTTGCCGGGGCTCACGATGCGTACCGGGGGTTCCTGGGAGAGCAGGGTGTGGATCTGCACCGGGCTGGTGGCGGTACGCATGCACTTGCCGTCGGAGACCGGGTCGAGCCACAAGGTGTCCTGCAGGGCCCGGGCAGGATGATCGGTACCAAGGTTGAGGGCGTCGAAGTTGAACCACTCCGACTCCGCCTCCGGCCCCTCGGCCATCTGCCAGCCCATGGAGACGAAGACATCGGCTGCCATGTCCATGAGAGCGGTGAGTGGGTGGACGGCCCCCCGCGGATGTGTGGTGACCGGCAGGGTGACGTCAACCGTCTCGCTGGCCAGCGCAGCCTCGAGCTCGGCGGAGGCCAGTTCCTTCTGCTTGGCCTTGAGGGCCTGGGAGACCCGGCCACGTGCTTTGCCGATGCGCTGGCCCGCTTCCTTGCGAGCGGCAGGAGGGAGCGCCCCGATCTCACGGTTGGCCAGGGCCAGCGGTGAACGATCCCCGGCATGGTCCAGACGAACCTGCTTGAGCTGCGCGGTGCTGGTGGCCTGCTCAATGGCACTGAGTGCCTCGTCGACGCGTTGCGCGACGTTCTGCTCGTCCAAGGCGCTCACCTGCACCGGGTCGTAATTGGTGTTGGGCCCGCTCATGGGCCTCCCTCCCTGAAATTGGCCAGATGTGCACGGGGGCACCCCCGCGTCACTGGCAAGTTTAGTGAAAGAGCTGATCGACGTATCGCTGGGCGCCCATCATGGGCTTACCGTGCACCGACTCAGCTGTGTGTCTGCACGTCCACGCCACAGTTCAGCAGGCACGCCACGGTTCAGCAGGTGTGTCGTACTCAGCACGTTGCCAGGGCAGTCAGTCGGATCCCCCAGCACGTTGGGCACTTGCCGTCGCATACAGGCAGATGCCGGCTGCCGTCGACAGATTCAGTGATTCCGCCCGGCCCCACATCGGCACACCGACCACCGCGTCGGCCAGATTGCGCTCGGCCTCGGGGAGGCCCCACGCCTCATTGCCCATCAACCAGGCTGTTGGTCGAGCCAGGGCACCACTGCGCGACAGCTCGTCAAGGCTGTCTCCCCCGCCGTCGGCGGCAAGCACCTGCATGCCATGATCGTGGGCCCACCGCACAGCGCTGACCGAATCGACCCCCACCGACACCGGTAGGTGGAAGAAGGAACCGACCGAGGCACGCACCGTCTTGGGATTGTGTGGATCGACCGACCCGCGAGTGAGGATGACGGCGTCGGCGGCGAAGGCGTCAGCGCATCGAATCACCGTTCCCGCATTGCCCGGATCACGCACCTGGGCGCAGATGACGACGAGTCTGGGATCCTCGATGACGGGTAACTCATCGCTGGCAAGTCTCTGACACACGGCGAAGAGTCCCTGGCTCGTCACGGTCTCCGAGAGAGTCTCGACCTGGGCCTCATCGAGAAGGACACTACGAATACCACGCTGCCGAGCCATCGCGATGAAGTCGACGTCACGACCCGGATCGCAGGTGGCCAGCAGGCTCACCCGTCCCGGCCAACGCAGGGCCTCCCGAACTGCTTGGGCGCCCTCGGCGAGGAACTGCCCAGCCTCGTCCCGACCACGTCGGGACAACAGACGACGGGCCGAACGCAGCGCCCCCTTGGAGATGGGAGGCAAGGCGCCCGACCCGTCGGTCATCGTGATGTCACTCACGCAGCAGTGTTCGCGGGCTGGTTCTGCTTCGCGACAGCCACGAGCTGGGCGAATGCAGCCTGGTCGCTGACGGCAAGCTCGGCAAGCATCTTGCGATCCACCTCGACACCGGCATTCCTCAGACCATTGATGAACCGGTTGTAGGTCATGCCCTCAGCGCGAGCTGCAGCATTGATGCGCTGGATCCACAGCGACCGGAAGTCACCCTTCTTGGCGCGGCGATCACGCAGCGCATAGGTGCCGGAGTGCAGCAGCTGCTCCTTGGCCTTGCGGTACGAGCGCGAGCGTTGGCCGCGGTAGCCCGAGGCCTGATCGAGGACTGTGCGACGCTTCTTCTTGGCATTCACAGAACGCTTGACGCGTGCCATAGTTGCTCTCCTTGTTCATGTGTCCGAGCCGATGGACTCGGGCGAAGTTTCTGTGGTCCGAACCACGGGGACCCGGACGCGGATGATTGAGGTGGTCTCAGCGGCCCGGGTGCTTGACCAGCAGCTTGCTGGCCTTCTTGGCCGCACCCTTGGGCAGCACGGACTGGCCGGTCAGACGGCGAGTGCGACGCGAGGACTTGTGCTCGTTGAGGTGACGCTTTCCAGCGCGGTTGTGGGCGATCTTGCCAGAACCAGTCACCTTGAAACGCTTCTTGGCACCCGAGTGGCTCTTCATCTTCGGCATGGTGGCTCCATTTCATAGTCATGCGGCCATGCGACCGCCTGGAGTGGATCTGATCCCGACGGATCAGAGGTCGATGTCAGGGTCCATGTTGTCGGCGGGACCCTTCTTCTTCTTTGCCTGCCCAGCGGCTGCGGCTCGCTGACGGGCCTCGTAGGCCTTGTCCGCTTCGGCCGCGGCGGCACGTTCGGCAGCCTTGCGATCACGCTCGGCACGCTGGTCGGCACGCGCCTCGGTCTTCTTGCGGGTCGGGGCCAGGATCATGAGCATGTTGCGCCCCTCCTGCTTGGGAGGCGACTCGACGGTGGCGTACTCGGCCACGTCGTCGGCAAGACGCTTGAGGAGATTGACGCCGAGCTCCGGTCGAGACTGCTCACGCCCACGGAACATGATCGTGATCTTGACCTTGTCGCCGCCCTTGAGGAAGCGCACGACATGGCCCTTCTTGGTCTCGTAGTCGTGATCGTCAATCTTGGGCCGAAGCTTCATCTCCTTGATGATGGCATTCGACTGGTTGCGACGAGCCTCACGGGCCTTCTGGGCAGCTTCGTACTTGAACTTGCCGTAGTCCATGAGTTTGACGACAGGGGGACGGGCCTGCGGGGCCACCTCCACCAGGTCAAGTCCATGTTCACGGGCCAACTGCATGGCCTGTTCCACCCGGACGATACCGACCTGTTCGCCATTTGGCCCAACCAGGCGTACCTCGGGAACTCGGATCCGCTCGTTGATGCGGGGTTCAGTGCTGATGCTTCCTCCAAGGACTCGTATTCTCGTCGACCGTGACAACCGCGACAGTTGGCCCGGACTGTGCTCATGTGCACAATGCCAAGGACCGACCGAGTCAGGACAGACCAAAAAGGCTCCTGCAGATGCAGGAGCCTGACACAGAACTGCTCGCGGCGACGCATGTCAACACGCAGCAGCCAGCACGTCTTGACGACGGGCCACGAACCCGGCAGAAACTCTGAGCTGCTCGCAGTCACGAGCTCCGCTCGGGTGGGAGATCAGGCCTCCACTTCCACAGACCACCTCGCGGTTGGTCACTCGGACAGTGTAGAACACCTGGAGTCTGTCACAAAATCCCTGCCACAAGATCATGGCAACGTCCCCCGTGCCTCCGCGGTGATCCGCGATGACCACGTCGGACGCCCACCCGATCCTACCGTTGCGCGCCCACCGCTGCACGCACGTGACAGGTCTGCGACACCACAACCCTCCCCATCGTCCCCGTTACTCACTCGTCCTGAGCGAATATGGACCACCGTCATCTCGCATGTGGTTAGGTTGACGCATGGACGAAACCAGCATCGTCATCCTCGTCACGATCATCACCACCGTGCTCCCGGCGCTCTGGGCCGTCTTCGGGTGGCTCGTCCGACGTTCCTGGCGGCCGGTGCTACGCGGACTGGGCCTGGCGCTCGTTCCCATCGGCCTGCTCGTCACAGGTCTCATGCGACTGCTGGTACGCGCGCTCACTCTCGTGGTGAGCTGGTTCGCACACACCCAGATGACGACGACGATCTGGACTGGTGTGATCGTCGCCGCCATCGGCCTGCTCACATGGATCGGAGCAGGATTCATGACCCCACTGACGAGGGAGGAAGCCCGACAGCGTCGTGCCGAGCATCGGGAGCGCAGGGCTGCCGGAGCGGCGGGGAAGCCCACTGCACCTACCTCTCGGGCCTCTCGGACCTCTCAGGCCTCTCAGGCAGGAGCCACCAAGACCCGACGGACCGCATCCTCACCCGCTGCGTCCCGCAGATCCGGGATGTCACCCGAGGACGAGGAGCTCGAGAAGATCCTCAAGGATCGCGGGATCTGAACCGCTCACAATCTGCAGGCCGAGAGCTCCGTGGAGATGATCGCACGGGCACCGGCGTCCCACAGGTCGTCCATGAGCGACTGCACGAGTCCGCGACCCACCATGGCACGCACGGCGTACCACCCCGTTCTGCTCAGCGGGGAGATCGTCGGGGACTCCAGCCCCGGCGTCAACTCGATGACGCGGTCCAGGGCGTCCTCCGGCACGTCGTAGTCGAGCATGACGTACTCCCGCGCCACCTGGACACCATTGATGCGTTGCAGGAAGTGCTCGAAGATCGTTCCACCAGTGAAGCCCTGGCGCTGGATGACGACCGCCTCGGACTCCAGGATCGTCTCACCGAAGAGACTCAGCCCAGCCTTGCGCAGGGTCGTACCGGTCTCCACGACGTCGGCAATGGCATCGGCCACCCCCAAGCTGATCGATGACTCCACCGCGCCGTCAAGTTCGACGATGCGGGCGTCGATGGAGTGGGCAGTCAGGAACTCCTGCAGCAACCGGGGATAGGAGGTCGCGATGCGTCGCCCGTCGAGTTCGGCGGGAGTGCGTGGTCCCGTCTGCGGACCGGCAAAGCGGAACCGGGAACGTCCGAAGCCCAGGCCCCGAACCTCCGCTGCCGGGGCACCAGAGTCGTGCAACAGGTCTCGTCCGGTGATGCCCAGATCCAAGGTGCCCTCCCCCACGTAGACCGCGATGTCACGCGGGCGCAGATAGAAGAACTCGACGCCATTGTCCTCGTCTCGCAAGGTGAGGTCCTTGCGATCGGTGCGTTGTCGGTAGCCGGCTTCCCGCAACAGCTGAGCCGACGCGTCCGACAGGGCGCCCTTGTTGGGCAGGGCTATGCGCAGCAGGTCCGAGTTTGCGCACTGATCAGGGTTGGGGACTGATCTCGACATCATCACACCTCACAGGTACTCATACACGTCGTCCAAGGTGAGGCCAAGACTGATCATCATCACCTGCAGGTGATAGATCTCCTGACTGATCTCCTCGGCAGCACGATCCTTGCCCTCGTACTCAGCGGCCATCCACACCTCAGCCGCCTCCTCGACGACCTTCTTGCCAATGGCATGCACGCCATGGTCCAGCTCGGCGACGGTGCCGGAGCCCTCGGGGCGATTGCGGGCCTTGGTGGTGAGTTCTGCGAAAAGCTGCTCAAACGATTTGCTCACGGCTCAAGGGTAAGTTGCCCCGTGATCGTCTCCTCGTCGTGCTCAACCAGCGGACCCGGTTGCCCAGAGCCCTCCGAACACTTTCGGATGGGGAATCGGATCAGTGCGTCTGTCGCGGCCCCGAGGTCTCACCGGGAACGTGGGATCTGGCAGCCAGATCGGTTTTCCGGGACTGTTCCCTCTGGGTCCGACGCCACAGCAGAAACCCGTAGAGGCAGAACAGCCCGTAGAAGATGTACATGATGGCACTGGGATAGTACTGGGCCGCGAGCAGCAACGGAACACCGACGACGTCCACGGCAATCCACACGAACCAGAACTCGTTCCAGCCACGTGCCATCCCGAAGGTGGCGAGGATGGAGCCGGTGAGGATCCATGAGTCGGCAAGCGGCCCCCACGATCCCAATGCCCTGAGGACGACGTAGCAGACACCAAGCATGATGAGTGCAGCTCCTCCAGCGACGACACGCTCGGATCGGGTGGCCCAACGTGGGAAGACCCCAACCTTGGACGTCACGTTGCCCCGTCGGGTGCCGGCCCAGACGATCCAGCCATAGGCCGAGGTGATGAGGAAGAACACCTGCCTACCGGCCTGCCCCCACATGTCGAGATTCTGTGGGGTGTGGAACACCGCACCCAGGAACACGGTGAACAGCACGAGATTTCCCATGATGCCAACCGGCCACGCCCACACCTTCCGATGAGCACCACCGATGGCCGAGGCGAGTCCGAAGACGTTGCCGACGACCTCTCGGTACAGCACCGGTTTGCCCAGACCCACGTCCAGCTGGGCATTGACGATCTGAGTCAGCGCCTCACCCATGAAACTCCCCTCCCCTACGACTGCCGCTCCCCGGGGCAGCACCTGTTGACAACGGTGAGCCCCTGTCAGGTTTCTCCTGGGGTGCCGATGGACAGCCGTGCTGGCTGCACCGACACTCATCCCAGCCCCACCACCATCGGTGGACACACGGTACACGAATGGTCACAGGAACAGCGGCCGTCGATATCCGTTGGCACGAGGGCAGAGGTGGCCACCGGGGTTCATGGGCTGGGCACAGAACGGACAGATCGGACGTCCAGCGGCAATGACCTGCCAGCACCGAGCGGCGAATTGACGGGCCATTGCGGGAGGCATTCGAATCTCCACCGAGTCGGGAGCGGCCTGGGGAGAGAGATCGAGCAGGAATTGCGGATCGGCAGCCATCACCTCGTCATCGGTGACTGCGAAGAAGTCCAGCCCCACCAGATTGCGGGTCTCCTCCCACAGCAGGGCAACGGTGCCCAGTTCGAACTCGGTCTCCATCGGCAGCTCGAGGGGGCGCTGGTCATCAGCCTCATCCACCTGGGGCGGGATGGGTAGTCGTCCCTCCGAAAGTCGATGCAGATCATTGAGCAGCCGATCGAGGCTGTCGGCGAGGGTCTGCAGCTGTTCCTTGTGACAGAGCATGGTGAACAGTTCATTGGACTGACGCACCTGAATGTGGAAGGTACGATGTCCGGGCTCCCCCACACTGCCGGCGACGACGCGATCGGGGTGATGGAGTCGATGGGTGATACGCGTCATGCAGCTCACTGTAGTGCCTGATGACGGTTTCACCGACGCACGTTGCCCAGCCTTCGCAGACTCTTGCCATTATGGTTTGTGTCGAGACTCTCATGGGAAGGACACAGATGGCGTCGAGAACCGTCGGAGCCAGCGGCCTGCAGGTGTCACGGCTGGGCTTGGGGACGTTGACGTGGGCAAGCACCACCCCGACCGCGCAGGCCCGGGCCATGGTGCATGACTTCGTCGAAGCCGGTGGCACGCTCGTCGACACCGCGCCCACCTATGGCTCCGGTCAGGCCGAGGAGCTGCTGGGAAAGCTCATGCACACCGACCTGACTCGTGACGATCTCGTCATCTCCACCAAGGCCGGATTCCGCGTCGAGGACGGCACCCGGATCATCGACACCTCCAGAACTGCTCTGCTCAAGGATCTGGAGGGCTCATTGCGACGCCTGAGGACCGATCACGTCGACCTGTGGCAGGTGCACGCCTGGGGATCCGCACCGATCGAGGAAACCTGCGAGGTGCTGGACCATGCAGTGACCTCCGGCAAGGCTCGCTACGTCGGGGTGTCGAACTTCGTGGGGTGGCAGTCGGCCACTGCGGCCACCTGGCAGAAGGCCATGGGATCGCGCATCCCCATCGTCAGCAACCAGGTGGAGTACTCCCTGTTGGCACGTCGCGCCGAGATCGAGGTCATCCCGGCAGCATCCTTCCACCACATGGGGGTTCTCGCCTGGTCGGCCCTGGGACGAGGTGTGCTGGCCGGACGCTACCGCACCGACACGCCGCGTGACTCCCGGGCGGCATCGCAGGAACTTTCGTGGTTCGTCGAGCCATATCTGGCGCAAAAGCCTCGAGCCGTCGTCGACGCCGTGGCCAAGGCCGGGGAAGGATTGGGCATGACGCCAGCCCAGGTGGCACTGTGCTGGGTGCGAGATGCACCGACGGTGGCATGTGCCCTGGTGGGACCGCGCCACCGCAAGCAACTTGCAGAGCTGCTCGCGACAGCGGACATGAGCCTGCCCGACGAGATCACCACGGCCCTCGACGACATCACCGGTGGGCCCAACCTGGCTCGACGCAAACCCCAGGGCCAGGACGCCGGCCAAGGCTGACCGAGTGCGTGGGCTGAGAATCCGTGGGGTGTCCTGGAACGCCTCCGCTGACCGGGTGTGAGGTTTCCTCGATCGACACCGACGAGAGGGGCAAGTACCCACGCAGTGCGGGTGCCCGCACGGCAACCCTCCACACCAACGGAGGATCCCCGCACCTTCCAGCCACCCCTGTGCCAATCGCCCGGGGCCGATTCAGGCCCCGGGCGATTGGATGCAATCAGTGGTTACGACCGCTCCTCACGAGGCACCCACGTCATTGATGCCGGCCCGTCGTAGACCTGCCGAGGTCGGCAGATGCGGATGCTCGGATCGTTGAACTGCTCGAGCCAGTGCGCGATCCAACCGGGGACCCGTCCGATGGCGAACATCACGGTGAACATGTTCAGCGGGATTCCCAGGGCTCGCAGCACGATCCCGGAGTAGAAATCGACGTTGGGGTACAGACGACGCTCGATGAAGTAGTCGTCGGCCAGAACGGCCTCCTCCAGCTCCTGGGCGATGTCGAGCAATGGGTCCTGACGATCCATCCGCTCCAGCAGCGGTCCAACCACCTTGCGCAGCACCCGAGCCCGCGGGTCCCAGTTGCGGTACACCCGATGACCGAAACCAGCAATGCGCACCTTGCCATCCTTGGCTCGCGCCACGTACTGCGCCGGGGTGAGGCCAGATTCCTTGATGGTCTGCAACTGACGAACTGCGTTGACGTTGGCCCCACCGTGCCGATCGCCCCACAGGGCACACACCCCCGCCGAGGCCGAGGCGAACAGATTGGCACCAGAGGAACCAACGGTCCGCACCGCCGTCGTCGAGCAGTTCTGGCCGTGATCGGCATGCAGGACGAAGAACAGGTTGAGGGCACGTGCCGCGACGGGATCGGGCTCGTAGAGCTGGTACGGTAGGGAGAACATCATGTGCATGAAGTTCTCCACGTACTTGAGGTCCATCCGCGGATAGATGGCTGGCTCACCCACCGAGGCCTTGTACGACGCAGCAGCGATGGTACGCACTCGCGACATGAGCTTGGCCGAGTTGCGAATGGCGGAGTCCTCGTCGGTGATCTTCGGACGATCATGGGTGCTCATCGCATTGATCATCGCCGACATGATCGCCATCGGATGGCTGTTGGGCGGGAAGGCGTTGAAGTGCAGATCCATGTTGCGATGCAGTGCCGAGTTGCGCGCCAACAGCTCGGAGAAGGCATTGCGCTCCGCCGGGGTCGGCAGCCGACCGGTGATGAGCAGCATGGCCGTCTCCACGAACGACACCTTGTTCTCGGCCAAGGTCTCGATCGGGATGCCTCGGTAGAGCAGACGCCCGTTCTCGCCGTCGATCCACGAGATTGCCGACCGGCACGACGCCGTGTTCGCCAGGGACGGGTCCAAGGTCGTCACACCGGTGAGTTCGCGCAGCCGCGAGATGTCGATGGCCCGATCCCCCGTCGTCCCCTCGACCACCGGGAGCTCAACGGTCTTGCCGTCAATGGTGATGGTGCAGGTGTTCTCCGTCATCTCAGGACTCCCCCAGAATTCGATCGACGACACGGGCACCGAACTGCAGTGCGTCGAGTGGGACGCGCTCGTCGACACCGTGGAACAGCGACAGGAACTCAAAGCCCTCGGGCAGACGCAGCGGGGTGCATCCGTAGCAGTCGATGTGGCGACCATTGGGCAGTTCGCCAAAGCCCTTGCCATCGGTGCCGGCAGGATTGAGGAAGGGCAGCACGACGGCACCATCGTCCTCGGCCTGCAGGGCACTCGTGATGGCATCCACGGCAGGCCCGCGCCACGGCGCCTCCACCGAGGGTTTGGTACTGATCGTCTCGAACTCGATCCCCTCGCCGGCAAGTTCCTTGATGGTGGCGATCATCTCGTCCTCGTGACCGGGGATGAATCGGGCATCCAACTCGGCAGTGGCACGACTGGGAATGACATTGGCCTTGTACCCGGCGTCGAGCACGGTGGGAGTGACCATGTTGGTGCACCCGGACCCAGCCATGAGCGCCAACGGCCCCAGTGGGGCAAGCGACCTCTCCACGTTGTCACGGTCGATGGTGAGGTTCCACAGCTCGGCAGCCCTGGCGAGGAACTCCTCCTGCACGGGATGGCGTAGATCTGGCCACTGATGACTTGCGATCCGATTGACGGCTGCAGCGAGCCGAGTGACGGCATTGTTCGGATTGTGCATCGACCCATGTCCGGCCAGGCCAGTGGCCTTCATGCGGAACCACCACAGCCCCTTCTCGGCAGACTGCACGACATAGGCGCGTTTGCCCGACGGGGTGGGCAGGGAGAATCCACCGACCTCACTGATGGCCTCGGTGACTCCGTCGAACACCTCAGGATGGTTCTGCCCCATCCAGGTGGAGCCCAGATCACCCGAACCTTCCTCGTCGGCGAAGAGGATGAATCGAACTGGACGCGACGGCACCTCGCCACGGCGGTGTCTGGCCCGAATGGCTGAGAGGATCATCGCAAGGAAGTCCTTCATGTCCAACGTGCCACGGCCCCACAGAAATCCATCGCGAATCTCGCCGCTGAACGGATCCACCGTCCAGTCCTCGGCGGCAGCGGGGACGACATCGGAGTGGCCGTGCAGCAGCAGGAATGGACGAGAGGTGTCAGTGCCTTCGGGGACCCAGTCGGCCACCAAGCACGGACGCCCCTCCACGGCGCTGTACCGGGTGGACGTGACACCGATCTCGGCAAGCAGTTCAGCCACGGCGTCGGCAACCTCGGTCTCACCACGAGCTCCATTGGCCCCATAGTTGGACGAATCGATGCGTACCAGACGCTGGCAGATGTCGATGACCTCGGCGTCGGGGGTGTTGGACACGACACTTGGTGAAGAGATGTCTACCATGACCCAATGATGCCACCGGCGATCACCGCGCCACGAACCGCTCAGATTCTGGGAGATCGGATGGTGATTTGCATTGCTGCTGGATCTTCCACTACTATCCTTGTCTTGTCCGAATGGTTCACACGTGATTCAGCAGGACACACGTCCGGGTGGCGGAATTGGTAGACGCGCTAGCTTGAGGTGCTAGTGGCCGCTTTTAGGCTGTGGAGGTTCAAGTCCTCTTCCGGACACGGTGACACAAGGCCGACGATCAGGTGACGATCTTGATCGTCGGTCTTGTCGTTTCTCCATGTACCCCCACTCCCCACGTCCGGTGCCCTCGCTCCCCACACCTGTCAGCACACACTTCTCGGGGGCTCGTGCACCATCCGCACCCACCTGCCCATCCGTCATGCCCCGATCACGTGCGTGGAGGGTGCACTCGTACCCGATCCAACGATCGCCTGGGCACCCTCTCAGGAGCCTGCAGGGACAAGACCCGAGGGTGCGAGGGCAGGACTGGGTGCGAGGATGCCAGTCGATGGGCGTCCCCGATGTGTCACCGGCCGAGAACGTTCTTCGTGAAGAAGCAGAACCTGCTGCTCAGTGCTTGCGACGCGTCATCGTGATCCCCATGGCGAGGGTCAGTGCTGCTGCGACGTAGCCCAGGCTGCTCACCGGATCGGAGCCCACACCGGTGGGTGGCAGTCCAATGTGCACCGGATTGTCCACCCGTCCACCCGGCAACCCGGGCACCTTGCGGCGCGACACATTGGTGGGCGTCGTGGTACCAGCTGTGGCACGTGGCAACTCGGAGACGGTCCGTGCGCTCCGACCCGTTCCTCGGCTGGTGGCGGAAAGAGGTTCTCGACCAGTGGTGGAGAGGTGGGCGGCGAGGGCCTTCTCGGCCGTGTCCAGTTCTGCCACGGCGGTTCGATACCTGGCCAGGGCAGCGGCGTACGCGGCAGAGTCCTTCGCCGTGGTCGCAGCTGTCTTCTCCAGGGCTGCCTTGGCCTCCTCGGCAGTGGCACGAGCTTGGACAAATTTCTTGACAAGGTCATCGATGGCGGGATCCTCGCCGAGGGATCCTGCGGCAATGAGGTCGTCGATCATGACGTTGCTCCAATGGGCCAGACGCTCATCGGCAGCGGCCTTGTCGGATTCCGCCTTCTTCACAGCCGTGGACGTGGCACCGACCATTCCAACGGCATCGGCATGATCCTGCCTGGCCTCCTGCTCAGCGGTACTGGCCGCGGTCGCGCGCTGCTGGGAGTCGGCATCGGCCTTCCTGGCCTCGGCCAGGTGGTGCTGGGCAGCATCCAACGTGGCCCAGACCTGACTGAGACGTGCATCGAGATCGGAGTTGGCGTAGACCGCGACGTCGTGTGTCTGGGAGGCTCTCTCAACCTTCTTCCTCGCAGCGGAGACGGTCTCGGCGGCCTGAAGTCTGTTCCTTCTGGCATCCTCCAATGTGCGCTCAGCCTCGTTCAAGGCACGCTGGGCAGCCTCAACCCTGGCCTGGAGATCCGTGGGTGAGTCCACGCCCTGCTCGAGTGCTGAGTCCAGAGCGTCCCTTGCCTGATCCACCTCGGCCGTCGCCTGGTCGACAGCACTCTGAGCGGCCTGACAGACGCTCTTGACATGCACCTCGGCCTTCTGCGCCTGGGCAAGCTCATCCCGGGCAATGGAGTTCGCCCTGTCGGTGTCAGTGACCTTCGCGCTGGCCTCGTCCAGTGCCACGTCAGCCTCGTCGGCAGCCTTCCTGGCACTCTCGTACGCTGACTGGGCAGCGGCGTGGTCGGACCTCGTCATGCGGGAACTCTGCTCGGCAGCCTCGAGAGTCTTGCGTGCCTCAGTCAGCCTGTCTCCAGCCCTCATGGCCTGCTTCTCGGTGCTGGCCGCACGTTTCCTGGCACCGGCCAACGACGCATGGGCGGCGTCAAGATCGGTCTGGGCTGCAGCCACGCCAGCAGCGTCATCGGCCACCCTGGCCTTCAAGGCTGCTGCGGTCTCGTCGCGAGTGGACGATCCTGGTTCCTTCGCATTCGCCACCGTGTCCCTGGCCTCAGCGAGACTGTTGACGTACTCGTTGTGCTTCTGGGAAGTCGCGATGGGGACAATCGGGGCACCTCCTGCAGCAGCCGTGGTGGGGAGTGCAGCTGCCGTGATGGCAGAGACAGCCAGTGGAACGGCCACGAGACCGGCAATGAATGAGGTGCGTGCATTCATGGCACAAACCTACGCCATTTCGGCGTGTCATCCCACATGGATCATGTGGTCGCCCCGAGCAGGCCGCCGGACGCCCCGCGCTGCGGAGTGCCCACACCCTGCACATCGTCGTGCCCCGCCTCCATCGCCGTGCCCCGCCGCGACGCTGCTACGGGCACACGCCACCCGAATTCCTGGATTCAGCTCGGGAATACTGCCCGACGACATAACGTTGTACGTGGTGCTGGTGCACGCCGGCCCTGTGGAGCCATCCACATTGAGTGGATCCAGATGCTCGGGACCCTCGAGCGCCACTCCCACAACAGTTCACGAAAGGACTTGACATGGCACTTGACGACAAGATTCAGAGCAAGGGTGACGAGGTCAAGGGAACGGCCAAGGAAAAGATCGGTGAGGCCACCGACAACCAGGACCTCAAGAACGAGGGCTCGAGCGACAAGGCCAAGGGCAAGCTCGGTCAGGTCGTCGAGGAGCTCAAGGACGACGTCAAGGAGGCCACCTCGAACCTCAACGACAAGATCTCCGAGGTTGCCGACAAGCACAAGTGAGCCGTCTGACTGAAACGGTACCCTGGCCCGATCTGGATCCAGATCGGGCC
>ERZ782914.191-NODE-191-length-22823-cov-7.444615_pt1 | contig 22823 bp, 10 predicted proteins | sample MGYA00375948_ERZ782914 | MGnify/ENA primary metagenome ERZ782914 (study PRJEB29894, sample SAMN03576417) | human skin metagenome | biome: human skin; feature: left retroauricular crease; material: organic_material | host: Homo sapiens | place: Italy: Trento...
TAGGTGTATCAAATGGAAGTGTTTTACTAAACCAGAATGTATCAGTATTATCATCAAATGCGTTTTCTATGATATATCCTTCATCTCCATTGTGGTTAATAGATTCAATATCACCGTTAGTAATTGACATTGATTTTTCTTCTAGCTTTTTATAAGAATTTCTCAATTCATCAATGATATCAAAAGCTTGACTATTTGAAAGTGTTGAAGGATCCACTGTCAAAAGCCTTCTATAAGCATCTAAATAATTATTTAGAGATTTTTCTGTATAGTAATTATAGTCTAAATTTGGATCTAGTGATTGTTTATTAAATTCATCTGCAAATCCATCTAATAGTTCTCCTGATTTTGAATCTACTTTATCTATAGCATCATTAATCTCTTTAATTAATTGGTCTCTAAATGTAGGTGAAATAGCATCATTATTTACTAAAACATCATACATAACTTGTACTTTTGCCAGGTCTTTGTTAATTTTCTTCACATCATCAATCATATCTAGTCTATTCATATAATTATTTAGATCATCGTAGTTAATTGATTCAAAGCCCTTTTCAATATTTTTAAGTTTAAAATCAAGTTCTGCAATTGATAAGAATTGATTTAGAGAATCTCCATAGGTTTCTGTAGCTTCAAAGGTTATTTTCTTTACTTTGTGTGGGCTTACAAATTCTTTTGTAGTAGCTTTTGAAGAATCCGGCATATCCCTTAATGTATATTTATATTCCGTACCTTTTTCATCATATAGACGCAATATACCAGTTTTCACTCTACCATTATTACCTGATTGGCGTGGTAAGTAAGTAAAAGAAGTAAGTTCTGTAGCTTCTTCTAATTCAAATTCAAGCGGTCTATTTGTAAAAGTTTGCTCATATGGAGAGTGATAAATAGTTCCACTATTTTTGTCAAAAGCAAGTCTTATGTGTTCAGAATCATAAGAATTATATGGAGCATCAACAGAAGAAAAATCATCGTATTCTAAAGATTCTTTTATTAAAGTAAGATTTGCTTGCGCATCTCTTAGGTCCTTAGTAATCTCTCGAGCCTTCTCAATTGTCAATTCTTCTGGATTTGATAAAATAAATGCTCTTAGTGCATCTTGATAAGCTTCAGCTGTTTTTTTAGTAAATTTATCTAGACCATCTTCTTTTTTAAAGTTTGACCAAAATGAATCATAAATTAACTTAGATGTAACTTCAGTTGGTCTAATTGTTAAGTTATCTAGAATAAAGTCACGATATCCTCTAAAGTTAGCATCACCACCACTAGTGCCCTTATCATCTGCTACTTTTTTAGTAGATAAAATTCCTATCCAAACATCTTCATTTTCGTTTCCTTCAAGAATAAATTTAGCTCTATTTGCTTTATCACTATCTGTCCATGAATTTGGTAGTTGGAAGATTTTTAAATCATTTCTATTTTTAGTATTTTGCCAATCTCCAGAGCCTATTACAAATGCATATGTTCCATCAGATCCCGCTTCATAGTCAAATTCTATTTCATAGGCCTTGCCGTTTTTAAATCTATAGTTTTGTGGGATAGTTTGATAAACCAATTTATTTTTTCCTACTAGGCCATTTGTCTTTAGTGACCAATTTCCATCAATCACGTCATTTATGACCTTGCCATTCCATCCCCTTTGTGTATATGGATCATGTTTTTCCGATAAGTGAGTTCTATTATCTTCTACTCCTTCTATATCACCTATGACAAACGGGAATATACCTTGACCTACATCTTCAAAGTTTTGGAAGAAAACTTTATCAAAGTCAGTATCATGCTCTCCATCAAAGTGTTTAGATTTATTTTCTACAACTCTTAAACCGTCAAAGTATGTCGCATATTCTCCTGGATCTCGTTTTAGAGTAAGTGTTACATTATCGACATCATCTCCTGTTGTAAAGAATACATACATATTTTGGAAGTAGCTTTTATTATCTACAGTTGCATTATTAGCAATTGTATTGTGCTCATATGCTTTGATATAATTTAGAGCTAGAGATTTTTCAGTATAATTTGAAACAGTTTTATATCCAGTATCTACTGATATATAAGCTTTAGAGTCAGACCTATTATCAATTCCTGTATAGATTGCATAACTTGTATTTGGTTTTAGACCAAGTAACTTTTGACTTAGGCTAACTTCATCTGAGTTTCCCTTTATCATAAGCATAGGATTATCAGCTTGACTACGTTTAATAACAGCACTTTCCTTATCACCTAAAATTGTCCAGTGGTCTAAGTTTCCGCTGTTAAAACCCGTGTCGTATATGTGCATACCTTCTGACCAATTCATATTCTGAGTTTGTTTGTCAGTAAGCTCTTGCTTAGTTTTGTAAACTACATATGGAGTATTTGCACTTCCATCAATAGTTAACTTTCCATCTACTATAGCTATTTCACGTTCTTCTACACGTCCTAAGTCAGTTAGCCTATAAACGTAAACCTTATCAGTCCAATCTTTAGGCATTTCAAATGTTCTTGATTTGCCATCTTTGTTTGGATTGTAAAAGTACATTTTTTCGTCATCTTTTGCTAATTTTTTACCATTTGCGTCATTAAACCACGGAATTAGATAAGACCCGTCCTCATTGAATATACGTCTATTATTTAGATCCATTGTTCTTTGATTGTATCCAATATCATTTGGATCATTAGAAACACGATTAATCACTAAATTGCCAGCATCTCCTCTAAGACCAATTTGCATTTCTGGTGTCCACCTATATGTTTGACCTTCATGGGTCATTTGGATGGCATCTCCATTTTCCCAGTTATACACTTCAAAATGTTGAATAAATTTTGATGGGAGATTTGTTTTATACAAGGTTTGGATGAAGTCATTGTAGTTACTGCGTCCTTGCCAGCCTTCAAAGTCCTTCATATCATAGCCACCAAGTAGCGGATTGATGGCTGCCCCGCCATATCTAGGGAAGTTGCCCACCCAAGAATCTTTCTGATGATTTCTGATAAATCTTATGATATCAGAGTTTACACCCTTAAGTCCTGAACCACCATAGGTTAAATCTGCAGCCCAGTGTTGGAAAGTTGAGTCATACTCTCCAGCATATCCCCATTCAAAGGCTGGTCTCCAACCTTGATCCATCAATTCTTTTGCTAAGACGTGGGTCGCCCATGCTTGGTTATCTCCTGATTGTCCATTACCCCAAACATCGACATAAACAAAGTCCATAGCATCAGTTCCCAGTGCATTTTTAAGATCTTCCCATCTTTTGTAACGATTATCAGCCAAGTCATAGCTTGCATCTATATTGATTCCTTGGTCTATCCAGTTCCAACCATAAGCATAATTCCCATTTTTATCTTTTCTAAGTCTTTCTGGATTAAAATATTTACTTTCTGGATAAGTTTCAGATGCATTTACATGTATACCTATACGAGCACCATACTCTTTGCCGCTTTCTAATAAGTATTTCATATCTTCAGGGCCACCGATTCTACGACCAATATCAGCGTAGTTTAAATGACCAGAATCGTGTCCTTCAGATCCATATCCTTTTAGTAAAATCATTTGACCAAGGCCGTCTGTGTGGAGGTAAACTTTTTTAAGATTATCTAAAGTCATCAAAAATGGATTTTGAGCTTGTGATCCAAAATTCATAGCAATCCTCATTGCTACTAAATCTTTAGTATTATCAGATCTTAAAGGGTTGTTCATTATATCTCTATATGCTATGGCTCCATCTTGCCAATCTATTTTGCCATCATCATTTCTATCTTTTGTTAGTATAACTTTAGCTTCTGGAAGCTCTTGCCATGTTCTCTCATCATAAACCTTGTATTCACCAGTTTCTCTGCCATTTTCATCTTTTATAGCATATGCTCTTTGATGGTAAAAAATATTTGAGGAAAGACCTATATAATTATTTTTTGCTATAGTTTCTTTATTGACTTTTACTCTAGTAAATGCGTTGGCTCCATTTAAAGCTTGATCGTATTGAGAGTTTGACCACAATCCTGCTGCGAGGTTTTTATCTGATACAAATCCATACATATAGCCAGTCGCACTCTCATTCCACTCTTTCATAGGATTTGTGACTTTGATATGAGTGTCTCCTGATTTTCTAGTATTTGTATTCATTTGAGCACCATCAAATTTTGCATCCTCGTTTGCTGATGATACTGATACAAGCTTATTATTTCTAAAGTCTATTGTTTGAAGTAAAAGCTTTGGATCTTTTATGATTTGTCCACCTTCTACATCGTTATTATTTTTTACTCTTGTTACTTTAAAATCAAGTATAGATTTTTCTACACTTATTCTTACATCGATTTCTGCATCTATTAGATTGTTTTGATCTTTTACTACCATTTTGTATATAGCTGTATTTTTACCGTCTTTTACATAATAAACATCTGGTTTCACAGCAATATCATTTATATAAAGTGTATCTATAAAATTTTCTGTACCTGGTAGTGTATTGCCATCAAGCGTATATTCTTTTATTCTCGGGAATCTTGTATCGATTTTGACATCCATTTCTCCAGAAGAAATAGTCTCATATATAGCCTTGCTGTCATCTATTTCTTCACCTTGATCTTTAGGAATTTCAACTTTAGGGATACTTTCTTGATTTTCTGTTTTAATTAGAATTTTAGTAGATTCCAATCCAAATTGTCCTGCTTTTAATTGGACTCCCTTATTATTCTTAAGCTCATCCCAAACTTCGCCTGGTAGTACCAGTGTATCAAAAGCAGAATTTCCATTGATAGTTGCATTTAATTGACCATCAGATTTTAAACTAACGTTTAATTCTTGATTTTCACCTTTAATTGGTGCGGCTACTCTTTCTCCTTTATACCAAGTACTACCTTTTTGTGATTTATATTCCCAAAACCAACCACCAGTATCATAACCTACAAAAACTGAACTATCGTTGCTTTCCCCACGATTGAGAAAGACCCCAAATCTAGAGCTTCCTTCATTAGATACATCTTTAAAGTTAAGTGTTAAATTCGTTCCACTAGGAGATGACTCAAGCCCTTCTTTGCTGTAGTTAGCAGTGTTTTTGCCGTTATCATTCTTATTAGTAGAGCTTATTTGATTATATCTAACACCATCTTCTATGATTTGTTGAGGATTCTCACCATTAGGACTAGTTAGTTTCCATTCTATGATTTCAAGTCCTTGAGCTTCTCTTTTCTTTCTTTCATTACTAACATATGCGTCTATGTATTTTTGAGCTGTATTATAGTCACCTGTTTTTATCAGCTCTTTTAGATAGCTTCTAAGTGACTGTCTATTGTCTTCACCTTCTGTATATTTTAATGAATCTACAAATTCATCTATGTCGTCATCAGTAATATCCTTTAAAGCTTTTTCTACTATAGTAGGGTTATATTCATGAGACGGCTTTTCATTTTCTATTTCTTCATCACGATCAGATTCTTTCTCTTCTTTGGAAATAGTCTCTTTTTGCTCTGATCTTTCTATTTTCTCTTCTGAAATAGTCTTCCTATCATCTTTGTTTTCTTTAGCTATTTTGTTAGCACCATCTTCTAAACTTTCACTTAAATCTTTGTCCGTTCTTTTATCTTCATCATCTCCAATAGTATATGTGCTATCTTTTTCTGAAATTTCATCTTTATTTTCTTGATTTGTTGAACTTTCTTCTATATCAACAATTTCCGTATTTTTTATATCATCAGAACTTTCACTAGCTCCATCGCTCATATTTTCATCTAAAGCATGGCTATCCTTTTTATTATCTTCATTAGCATCTAGCTGATCACCATCGTCAATTTCTGATTCTAATAATTTAGTATTAGAATCCAAAAGAAGATCATTATCTGCAGCATAAGTATATGTAGGATTCATTGTTGAAATAATTCCAAGACCAATTACAGCGGATAATAACTTTAACGGTTTTTTACTATTTTTTGATTCATTAGCTAACTTTTTAGTACTCATAGAGATTTCCTTTCTCTTTAATTCGTTTTATGTTGCAAACTACTAATAATAATGATAAATGTTTTCCTATTTTATGTCAATATAATAACAATTCAGAATTAATATAACGTTGTTATTAAGCTAGTTACACTATCTTGAAAGTAATTTCAAAAGTATATAATCTTTATGAAAAAGTTTACATTTAATCTATCATTTGTTAAAATAATTTTAACATACAAGTTTTGGGAGGATTAAATGTTTGAAAAAATATTTGAAACCATTATTACCGCAAGCCTTATAAGTCTACCTATTATTAATCCAGAAGCCTATGCATCAAGTGTAGAAACAATCGATATTAGACAAATAAGCGAAGATATTTCTTATAAATCTAGTCCATATAAGCTTTACTATCCTACATATTACAATTCTCCATTTTATAGAATTCCCGCTTTAGCAAAGTTGAGTGATGGCACAATGATAGCAGGAGTTGATCAGCGAAATACAACTGAATCTGACTGGGGTGATATCGATATGATCATTCGTCGCAAATTCCTAGGTGAAAATAAATATGGAGATCCCATCAAAGTCTTAGATTTAAAAGAAGAGGGCGCAAATCAACCTAGTTTTGCAATTGATATGGTTCTTCTTCCTGTTACTTCAGGAGATTATAAAGGAAGAATTTATATGTTTGCTGATGTTTTTAAATCAGGTGGTAGTTACTGGGCCAGTCAAAAAGGAAGTGGATATATAAATTTAGAGGGTAAAAATTGTCTAGTTTTGAATAATATTCAAACAGGAGAAAAATATTATGTATACAAAGGAAAAATTTATGACTGGAATTCTAAAGATACAGGAATGACTTTACAGCAAGCGGATAAACAACCCTTTACAAATATAGGCGATATCTACGATAACGGTCAATACCTAGGCAATGTTTATCAAGATACTTCACAAATACAAGTCCACCAAACTCCATATATATGGATGACATATTCGGATGATAATGGTCTTACTTGGTCAAGCCCAGTGGATATAACGCCTCAAATAAAAGATGACAATATGTATTTTCTAGGGACATCACCCGGACGTGGTTTACAACTTGAAAATGGTAGACTTGTTGTTCCAATGTATTACACCACTAGTTCTGATGGTAAAAATAGATTGGAAAGTTCAGTAATGATTTTCTCAGATGATTATGGAAAGAGCTGGCATAGAGGAAAATCTCCTAATGACTATGGAACAAATAATTCGCTTCTGTCAAATCAACAAATCGAAACTTCCGAAAATCAAATTATTCAACTCAATAACGGTAATCTTTTGACCTTTATGAGAAACAGAAATTCAGGCAATAGTTTAAAATATGCTATAAGCACTGATAATGGTTATTCTTGGGGCAATAAAGTTTATGAAGTAGATTTTATATCTACACCTACAAATAATCTATCTGTCATAAAATACGATAAAGACGACAAAGAATATATCCTTTTATCAAATGCAAAAGGCCCCGAAAGAAACAACGGTTTTGTAAATGTCTTAGAAGTACAAGATGACAGCACAGTTAAGACTATAGCAGAAAAAAGAATTAATAACACTGGCTATTCATATTCATCAATGGAAGAGACGAATATCGCTGGAAGATTTGGTCTAATGTATGAAGTTTATAGACCATATCAAAAGACAAATGACAATAGAACCAGTATTTACTATACAGAATTTGATTTTGATTGGTTATTTGATAATAATCAAATAGAAGTATCTGACTACTCTAGATTGGAAAGCTTAATTAGTAAAGCTAAGATAAGTGATGATAGAAAAATAGTAAATGAAGCTAGACTATTAGAAAGGAAAATCAGGTCCAAAAATTTAAATCAAGAAATAATCAATGCAGAGGCTGACAGATTGGAAGCACTTTTAAAATAGCGTACGAAAAAAGGTTGTACAATAAATCGTGTTGGTAGGAGTAATGATACTTCTTCTGATACGATTTTTTTATTAAAAAAGAAGACATATTTAATCATTGCCCTATAATAATATTAACCAAACTTTAAAGGGGGATTAAATATGTCTAATGATTATTTTATTGCAAATTTATTAAATATCAAAGATAAAAATATTTCTTTTGATGAGGGTATTCATCATGAGAATATTAAAGGGGTTACTTATACTGTTGTTTCTGCTAAGCTTCTTTATTCCGAGGATTTTTGCCCTCATTGCCATGGCAATGATATTATTAAGTATGGCTTTAAGTCTTCTAGGGTGAAGTGTCAAGAGTCTGGCACTTATCCTGTTTTGCTTAGTTTGAAAAAGCAAAAAATGTTTTGCAAGGATTGTGGTAGATATTCTTTGGCTTCTTCTAGTTTTGCTGATAGTTATTCGTCTATTTTAAAATAATGCTAATGAGACTATTGTGCTTTATGAAGCATAAAAATAAGCCTCAAGATAATTTGCAAGGCTTATTTTTAATAATTATTTAGGCTAAATTATCATAATTATTTGAAAATTCTATTATATCATTTAGCTGATCTCTTACAGAAACTACTGTATTCGGCAGTTTTTCTAGTAGATATTTTGCTGCGTCAGCTTCTAATTGGATTTTTTCAAGGTTGTTGTTTACTCCTACTTGTTTTATTAATAGATTGTCTAAAATGAAGTCAGAATATCCTCTAAATGTTACCCTTGCATCCTTGTCATCTTTTGTATCAGCTGCCTTTTCTGTTGAAAGAATTCCTATCCACAAGTCGTTAGATTCATTTCCTTCTACTATGAAATTTGCAACTTTTGCTCTAGGTGAATTTTCCCATGTATTTTCTAGTGGATAGATTATCGCATTTTTGCGATTTTCTTCATTTGACCAATCTCCACTTCCTATTACAAATGCGTACGTTCCATCTGAACCGGCTTCGTAGTTGAAGTAAATATCATAAATTTTTCCATGCTCAAATCTAAAGTTTTGAGGGATTGTTTGATATAATAAATCATTGCGTTCTACTAAGCCATTTGTTTTTAATGACCAATTGCCACCGATTACATCGCTTATAACTTTGCCATTCCATCCTCTCTGTGTATATGGTTCGTGTTTTTCTGACAAATGGGTTCTATTATCAATTACTCCCTCAACGCTACCAATTACAAATGGGAATATTCCTTGAGCTTGGTTTTCAAAATCATTGTAGAAGAACTTGCCATAGTTTGTATTGTTAATCCCAGCAAAAAGTTTAGCATCATTTTCCACAAGTCTTAAACCATCAAAGTATGTTGCTTCATCTCCAGCATCTCTTTCTATATTTAATATTACATTATCTACATTATCTCCTGTTGTAAAGAATACATACATATTTTGGAAGTAGCTTGTATCATCTACAGTTGCATTTTTCTCTTTTGTGTTATGCTCATAGGCTTGAACATAATTTCTAGCTATAGATTTTTTTGTATAGTTTGAGGCTATATCATAGCCAGTATCTACTGATATACTTGCCTTTGCATTTGACCTGTTATCTACTCCAACGTATAGCGCATAGGATGTATTTGGTTTTAGTTCCTTTATTTTCTGACTAAGGCTTATTTTCCTACTATTATCTTTTATCATAAGCATTGGGTTGCCTGCTTGACTTCTTTCTATTACAACCTTATCTTTGTCACCTTTTATGTTCCAATGATCGAGGCTACCACTGTTAAATCCTGTATCATAAATTCCCATTCCATCTGACCACGTGATATCTTTTGTTTGTTGGTCAGATTGTGGCTTTCTAATTCTATATACTACATATGGAGTGTTCTCTTTTGAATCTATAGTTAATTTTCCATCTACAATCTTGTATCCTTTTTCCTCTACACGTCCCAAATCAGTAAGTCTATATACATAAACTTTTCCCTTCCAATCATCTGGCATAGCAAAAGTTCTCATTCCTCCATTTGGGTTGTAAAAATACATCTTTTCATCTTCCTTGGAAAGTTTATTACCATTCATATCCTTATACCAAGGTATTAAATATGAACCATCTCCATTGTAGATTTTTCTGCTATTTAGATACATTTCTCTCTGTTGGTAAGCTGGACTTTCTATGTCATTGGATAGGCGTTTGATTTCTAGTTCTCCTGCTTCACCAAGAAGTCTAATATACATTTCTGGAGTCCATTCGTAGTCTCCTTCTTTTGCAGTCATTTTTACAGGTTCTCCATCTTGCCAGTTGTATACTTCAAAATGTTGGATGAATTTTGATGGTAAATTTGTTTTGTATAAGGTTTGGATGAAGTCATTGTAGTTGCTGCGTCCTTGCCAGCCTTCAAAGTCCTTCATATCGTAGCCTCCAAGAAGTGGATTTATGGCTGCTCCACCATAGTCCGGGTAATTTCCTACCCAAGAATCTTTTTGGTGATTTCTAATAAAACGTGTGATTTCGGAGTTTATACCCTTATTTTTGTATCCTCCATAGGTTAAATCTGCTGCCCAGTGTTGGAAAGTCGAGTCATATTCACCTGAATAGCCCCATTCAAATCCTGGTCTCCATCCGTTATCCATAACTTCTCTAGAAATAATATGGGTTTCCCAAGCCCTATCATCCTCATATTGCCCCCATACATCTATATAAACAAAGTCAAGGGCATCTGTATTCAAAGTTTTGTGCAAATCATTGAACCTATTATATCTACTAGCTGCCAAATCATATTTGGAATCTATAAGTATAGCCTGATCAATCCAGTTCCAGCCATATTTGAAATCTCCATTTTCATCTTTTCTTAGTCTTTCAGGATTAAAATATTTACTTTCCGGATATGTCTCAGACGCATTTACATGGATACCCATCCTGGCTCCATAATCTAGTCCGTGTTCAAGAAGATATTTCATATCCCTAGCTCCACCAATTCTCTTGCCTATATCAGCGTAGTTTAAATGACCAGAATCGTGTCCTTCAGATCCGTATCCTTTTAGTAAAATCATTTGACCAAGGCCGTCTGTGTGGAGGAAAACTTTTTTAAGATTATCTAGAGTCATCAAAAACGGATTTTGAGCTTGTGATCCAAAGTTCATTGAGATTCTTTGAGCAACCAAATCTCTTACATAGTCAGATCCCATAGGATTATTCATAATCTCTCTATAAGCTATAGCTCCATCTTGCCAATCAACCTTATTATCATCATTCCTGTCAGTTGTTAGGATTACTTTTGCATGAGGTAATTCATCCCAAGTTCTATTATCGTAAACCTTGTATTTACCAGTTGCTTTTCCCTTATCATCTTTCATTTCATAAGCTCTTTGGTAATAAAAAGTATTTGGAGCAATCCCTAGATAAATATCATCTGCTATTTGTTGTTTATTTGATTTAAGTCTTGTATAGGAGCCTAAACCACGGGCAGATTTGTCGTATTGGGAATTGGACCACACTCCAGCTGCAAGCTTATCATCAGAAACAAAGCCATACATGTAGCCAGTATTTTCTCTATCCCAATTGTCTACTTTTTTACCTAGGTCTATATGAGTATCTCCTGATAGCCTAACATTGTTATTCATTTGTGCACCATCAAACTTAGCATCCTTGGCTTTTGAAGATACAGATACAAGATTATTGCCCCTAAAGTCTATTGTTTGAAGAAGCAATCCTGGATTATCTATTATTTCTCCGCCTTTAATAAGGTTATTATTTTGAACTCGTACTACAGAAAAATCCAAAATTTTATTTACAATACTAAGTCTTACGTCAATCTCAGCGTTTATAAGGTTTTTTTCATCCTTTGCCTTCATTTGATACATTATTGAATTTTCGGCTTCTTTGGTTGATTTCACATCAGGAGTAACTTCAATATTGTTGATAAATAGTTTATCTATGAAGTTTTCTTCACCTGGTAAGGTTTTATCTTCAATTTTGTATTCTTTTATGCGAGGGAATTTACTATCAACCTTTACTTCCATTTGATCAGACTTGATTACTGTGTAAAAAGCTTCTTCATCTTCAATCTTTTTTCTATATGGTGGAACAGTATTTTCATAAGCTTTCAAATCTGCTAATTCTTGATTGCGATCTTTAGCATTTTTAATTTCAGCCTTTGCCTTTACATAATTGTCTTCATTTAGATAATTCTTGATCAAGTCAATACTAGCTTTCTTTTCTTTATCTGATAAGAAAGTTAATGAGTTGAAAATTCTATAAAGATCTTCATCAGATATTCTTTCAATATCTATTGTCTCATCCTCTTCTTTGTTTTCTGCTAGTGTTTTTGGACTTTGTTTTATTTGACTGCTCTCTGTGACAATAGAGTCACCTTCTTCATTTTCATTTTTTTCATTCTCTTCTGCTAAATTTTTTTCAGATACTTTATCGTCTGTTATTTTTATATTAGCTTCATCTTCGAGTATTATATCGACATTTTCCTCTAGTAAATCATCTGCATATGATACTCCCAAAGGAATGGAAGTCAATACACCTAAGCCTATGACAGCTGATAGTAATTTAGCTGGTGTCTTCTTAGATTTTTTCATAATATTCTTATCCTCCCAGAAAGAAAATTTTAAGCACAAAATATGAACTTGTATCTATAGTAAACCTTTTCCCAACTAGCGTCAACCAATTTTTTAATATTTTTATAGGATGTATAAATATTTTTAACCCTTCAAGAAAAAGACGCATTTGCGCCTCTTAATCCAAGGTATTTTTAACTACACATCCAACTACTAATTTCCCATCTTTTACATAGCCTTCGGGTCTATTTTTTAGTTCATTTATTAGTTTATCTCTATAGTCTCTTATTAACTTATTTTTACCTTGATTATTAATAAGATCATCTATTTCTTTAGGGTCATTTTTTATGTCAAAAAATTGTTCTTTGCCGCTTTGGCTATACCAAATGTATTTATAATCCTTATCTATGATATAGTGGTTGGATAGGCTTCCGTAGGCGTGTTCACCATGGAGATAGGCTCTTTGGCTCTCTTTTGTGGCACTTATTAGACCTTTTATTGATCTACCTTCTACATTTTCTGGTATTTTTATGTCACAGAAGTCTAGCAAGCTTGGCATTATGTCTCTTAGTTCTATTATTTCCTCAAAATTACTATTTTTATTTGATCCCAAATTCTTACCTGGATCATAAACTATGAGAGGAATATGGATGGTTCCCTGATATGGGACAGATTTTCTTAAAAAATTGTGGTCTCCAATCATATCTCCATGATCAGATCCAAAAACTATTATAGTATTATCTAATAGACCGTATTCTCCAAGTTTCAATAAAAATCTACCAACTTGGTGATCAATTTGTTCAATTAACCCACTGTAGGCTCGTCTAGCATTTTTGATATTTTCTCTACCTACATCACCATAAATAGCATTAATATTGTAATTTTTTTCATTAAAGAAATCCCAATCACTATGAATAGTAGGTAAGACTTCTCTATCTTTGTATTTATCAAAATAATATGATGGTGGGGTCAGAGGTGAATGGGGAGCTACATATGATATATTTAAGAAAAATGGTTTTTCTGGATCACGTCTTCTCAAAAAATCTATGGCTTGACTTGTCACCCAATTTGTAGGATGTGCGTATTCTGGTAAGTTAAATGCTCTACTATCCCAAGAGTTGCAAGAAATTCCAGCATCCACTAAGTCAGTATTCATGCCAAATTCATTTTTCAACCAATATAGATAATCATCAGTCTGCTCAAAGTTTTCTCCATATTGACCAAAATTTTTTCGACTATCGTGTAAGTATCCATCATGTAAGATTACATTGTTAAATCCACAGAGACTTCTCTCTGGATACACGTGCATTTTGCCTACACATTGAGTATGATAGCCGTTTTTTGAAAACACTTCTGCCATCATATTTTTATAATCCCACTTTACACCATCTTCATATCCCACTCTCTTGTGGCTTTCTTGGGAAAGGCCAGTATGAATAGCCGCTCTTGCAGATATGCATGATGATACTGCTGTATAAGCGTTGGTAAAGTTATATCCCTCATTTGCCATCATATTTAAATTTGGTGTATCTATATATTTGTTGCCATTGATATTTAAGAAGTCATATCTTAGTTGATCAGCTATTATATATACAATATTTTTTTTCATCTTATTTTCCCCAAATATCCTTAGGGTACTCATCCTTAGCAAACATTTCTTTAAAGGCCTCTTGGGCTGGTTTTAAGTCTTCTTTGTAGGTGATGCCTATCCATTTATCGTTGGTTGGTAGAATTGTTATCTCTGCTTTGTCTTCTTTTAATAGTTCATCTATCATTTCTGGTAAGACGTATTCTGCTTTTTCTAGATTATCTTTGTTTTTCTCTAGATATTTTTTAAAATACTCTTCGCAAAGGTCGATAAATTCTGGATAGCTTGCCCACATATTCATTGAAACTAATGCTTCTAGCTTTAGAATATCAGAATCTAAGCCTTCTTTGCTTGATAAAGTTCCATCTTCTTCTAATTTTATTTCGTGGGTTTCTAGGATTTTTACTAGCTTATTGTTCTCATCTCCTACTGATACGCCACGTGTCACTGTTCCATTGTCTGATAGGGTGTTTTTTAGTTTGTAGCCTGCCATGGCAATTTGTAATTTGTCCTTGTTGGCATTTGCTGGATCTACTAGGAAGTCATGCAAGTCTTGGAAGACTTTTTTGCCATAATAATCGTCAGCATTGATTACTAAAAATGGTTCATTGACAAATTCTCTAGTAGGGATTAATGCTTGAACTGTACCCCATGGCTTAGTTCTACCTTCTGGGTTTTTGAATCCACCTGGAAGTTCTGGTCTTTGGTAGGCATATTCAACTTCCATAATCTCAGAGATCCTATCGCCTATTATTTCCTTGAAGTCTTTTTCGATTTCATCTCTTATGATGAATACTACTTTGTCAAAGCCAGCTTCTTTAGCATCAAATATTGAATAGTCAATTATGGTATATCCATTTTCATCCATCTTTGCTAATTGTTTGATGCCTGCTCCATATCTGCTGCCAATTCCTGCTGCTAAGACTACTAATGTACTTTTCATATATCCTCCGCTTCATATCCATTTGGATTCATCTTTTGCCATTTCCATGCATCTTCACACATTTGATCTAGGTCATATTCTGCAACCCATCCCAGGATTTTCCTAGCCTTTGTAGCATCAGCAAATGACTTATCTATATCCCCTCCACGGCGAGCTTCAATTTTATATGGAATTTTCTTACCGCTCGCTTTTTCAAAAGCGCAAATTACATCTAATACAGAATAGCCATTGCCTGTTGCTAGGTTAAATATATTAACTCCCCTAAGCTTATCTATTTTGTCTACTGCCAAAACATGTCCTTTTGCCAAATCTATTACGTGAATGTAATCTCTAACCCCCGTCCCATCATGAGTATTGTAATCATCACCATATACATGTAGGTATGGGAGTTTTCCTACTGCAACCTGGGATACATACGGCAATAGATTATTTGGTATTCCTTTTGGGTCTTCACCAATTAGTCCAGACTTGTGGGCTCCAATAGGATTAAAATACCTTAGCAAAACTACATTAAAGTCTGGATCTGCTGTGTTTAGGTCAGTCATAATTTGTTCCATAAATGACTTAGACCAGCCGTATGGGTTGGTACAAGTGCCTTTTGGAAAATCTTCTGTAATTGGAGTAGTCTCTGGGTCTCCATAAACTGTGGCTGAGGATGAGAAGATTATATTTTTTACATCGGAATCTTGCATAGCATAAAGTAGACTTAAAGTTCCTGTAAGATTATTGCGGTAATATTTTAGAGGTTTTTTGACAGATTCCCCTACTGCCTTTAGGGCTGCAAAGTGAATTACCACGTCGATTTTTTCTCTAACTAATACTTCTTTTAGAAACTCAGTATCTAAAATGTCAGCTTGATAAAAAGTGACATTCTTTCCAGTAATTTTTTCTACTCTATCAATAGCAACTTTTGATGAATTTACTAAATTGTCGTAAATTACAACATCATATCCACTATCTAAAAGTTCTACAGCTGTGTGGCTACCTATGTAACCTGCTCCACCTGTCAACAATACACGCGTCATATTTTTCCTTTCAGTTTAAGTCAAAGAGTATATTTTCTTGGCTAATTGTATCAAAGAAATTCATCTTATCAGAGTCAAGATAAAGCTCTATTTCATCACTTTTTTGAACTTTTGTATCCATATTTAATGTTGCAAGTACTTGATCATCGCAAACATCCATATAAACAAATTGTGATGAGCCAAGTAGTTCTAGAAAAGTTACTTTGCCATGGATAATGGAAGCAGTTTTCCTATATGAATCGTAAATGTGTTCTGGCCTTATACCCACTATTATCTCTTTTCCTAAATAAGATTTCTCTTTTAATGCTCTACCCTTATTTTCTGATATCCTAAACTTATAAGCTTTAGCATTTGCATAATATCCATCAGATTCTTCAGATATTGTAGCTTGAATTAAGTTCATTTGTGGAGATCCTATAAAAGTTGCAACAAAAAGATTTTTTGGGTGCTGGTAAACATTTGTAGGTGTGTCCACTTGTTGGATTTTACCATCATTCATTATTACAATTCTATCTGCCATGGTCATAGCTTCAGTTTGATCATGAGTTACATAGATAAATGTAGTATCTAGCCTTTCATGAAGTCTAGTGATTTCCGCCCTAGTTTGTACACGAAGTTTTGCATCCAGATTTGAAAGTGGTTCGTCCATTAGGAAAACTTGTGGGTCACGAACTATAGCTCGTCCCAGTGCTACCCTTTGTCTTTGTCCACCTGATAAGGCCGCTGGTTTGCGATCTAAATATTCTTCAAGACCTAAAACCCTTGCCACTTGATCCACTTTTTGATCTATATGTTCTTTTGGAGTTTTTGCTATTTTTAGGGCATAGGACATGTTTTCCCTAACAGTCATTTGTGGATAGAGAGCATAGTTTTGAAAAACCATAGCTATATCCCTATCTTTTGGCTCGACATCATTTACTAGTCTATCTCCAATATATAATTCACCTTTAGATATTTCTTCTAGTCCTGCTACCATCCTTAGGGTCGTAGATTTTCCACAACCAGATGGACCAACGAAAACAATAAATTCTTCGTCTTTGATTTCAAGGTTAAAATCTTCGACAGCTGTGACATCGCCATCGTATATCTTATAAATATTTTTAAAAGTTAATCCTGCCATTATGACTCCTTACTTATGCCTTTTGTTGTAGATGTAAAGTACTAAAAGTAGCAAGAAAAGGGATAGGAATTGTAGGCCCAAGGCATGATAGCCTGTTTGGAAGTGTCCCTTAAATTGCAAGATTATCCCTAGTACAAATATAACAAAAAGTATTAGATTGTTGATTTTCTGTTTCTTATAATAATCCATACTTACTCCTCAATCCAAAGAAGTTGTCCAGCTTTTATGGTTATTTCTTTTTCATTTCCTTCTTTATCATAAACTTTTGATGAAACATCATCAAGTGAGTTGTTGATCACACAATATTTGCCAAGACTTTGAAAACCACCTACTTCGAGTCGTAAGTCGTCAGCATAGTATTTCTTAAGTTTATCTTCTTTATGAGCTACATAGTGAATTGCTCTTTTTAAAATTCTAGTGTTTTGGAAAGAATATGGAAGGCCTGTGATATAGAAGGCACGACCTTTTCCAAAATCATTAGCTGCCATATAAACTTCATTGTTATCATAAGCTAAAATTTCACTTTTTTCACTTATTGCATATACATTTGCCTTAATTTCACCTAGATCCAAGTCCTCTTTGACATCTTCTGTGATAAAGTGATTTTCTGTAATATCTGTGAAGTATTTCTTGTGTCCTTGGGAGAAGCCTTTTTCTACATCTACTCCAAGGAGGTCAGCAAGTTGGAAAAATCTACCATTTGCATGGTACGCACTAGGTTCGCCTACTCCTATAAAGCCACCACCCTCGTAGACAAATCGTCTTATATTAGAAACTACATTTTGATCCAAGAAATTTTCTCCACCAGAATATGCTGTATAGGCATCTCCAGCATTTATTATTACATCTATATCTGGATTAATGCCTTCTTTTACATCTTCAAAAGATATAAATTCAACATCCATATCCATACCAGATAGGGATTCTAAGATCCCCATGTAGGAATAGGAAAGCTTTGACCAAAGACCGTGGGCCACTATATATGCACCCCATGTGCGTAAACTTCCCCATGAGTTTAATATAGCAACTTTTGCTGAAGTATAAGGTTTACTTTTACTCACTATATCATAAAGTTTACGATATTCATTTACCAACTCTTCCATATAATCTATAAATTCCGGGAACTTGTGAGCTAGTGATAGATACCCACCGTAACCAATCCTATCAAGGGGCTTTCTAATCAAAGCACGTCTTGCCTTTATCCAATTATCCTTAGCTTCTATACAAGGATCGTTTCCCTCATAAAAAGTATCTGGAAAAAAATATGGCAAAAATCTACCTTCAGTCATTGGAGTTTCAATATTTGATATAAGTCTAAGTGTAAGGCCATCACCAACTGATCCAACCACTCCATCAAGGCCAATTTCCTTGAAATATTTGCCATAAGGTTCAGTTCCTATCCAGTTATCGCCTAAAAACATTATTGCTTTTTTGCCATGAGCGTGAACTATATCCACTAGTTCTTTTGCCCTAGCACTTACAAACTTTTGTTGAAACTTTATGTAGTCTAGGTATTTTTTTGATGGAATTCTAAAAGTTGAGTTGTAGTATCCCTCATCTACAAAGACCTCAGGTCTAAGTTTGTAACCATATTCTTTTTCAAATTCTTTAATAGCCTTTGGACTTACTGTGTTTGAATAGCCAAACCAGTCTACATATTTTTCCTTAGCCTTATCATTAAACACTAGAGTAAAGTGGTAGAAAAATGTTGTGAATCTTACTACATCTGTCTTAGGATTTTCTTTAAGCCATTTTCCCAGGCTTTTTTTCATGTAGGAAAAAGTATCATCATATCTTGCATCCACTGGAATATGGTGGGCAACTGAATCTCCCCAATCATTTGTAATATGATTATACATTTGAGTTGGATCCCATATGCCAAGTGCCAAAAACGATACAGAATAAAGGTTAAAGGGATCAGTCTTAATAGTTACAGTCTTTTTTTCCCTATCAAATTCCCACTTATTGGTTTCTATAACTTCTCCTGTTGTTCTATTAATAACTTCCCACCAATCCTTTGGATCATGAACTTGATCTACATCTATTTGTTCCTTGTAGTAGCCATCAAGTAAATCGATTGTAGTTTCATTTCCTGTTGCCGTAATAAATTTGCTTGTTAGATAGAATCTAGTAACTTCATCTAAGTGCGCATTTGCAAAGCTATTTAAATCACGAGCAACAAAATATGTTGTATAAATTTCTGCATCTATATCCTTTACATCATCAGAAAGCTTAGTACCATCAGAATCTCTTATGGCATCAGCACCAAGTCTATTTACCAATTCATTAGTTTCTTCAAAGAAGTTTTCTTCACTAGGAAGAGTCAAACGCCCCCTCATCTTTTTTTCATTAATCATCCTTTATCTCCTCCTACCATCATTCCTTCGGTAAGTTGTTTTTGAACTAAAATATAAATGATAAGCGTTGGAATCATTACAATTACAAGACCAGCATAAAGTCTACCATAATTTGCTGCCCCTCGAGCCGCCTGTTGAAGATTTATTAAACCTACTGGCAAAGTTCTTTTTGTTGGATCTGTCATAAGTGTAAGCGCTAAAATATATTCATTCCAAAAACTTAAAAAATTAAATAAAATCACAGTAATCACTGCAGGTTTTGCCATTGGTATCATAATATCAACCATAGTCCTATAATATCCCGCTCCATCAATATAGGCTGCTTCTTCGTATGACTTGCTAATAGAACTAAAAAAGTTCGATAGTAAGTATACAGTAAATGGAATAGCATTTGCTGCATAAATCAAAGCCAAAATAAATCTATTATTTAAGAAAAATCCATTTGGCAAAAATGTTTGAGAAATATTTGTGTTCCAATTTTTAAGCATTAAAAATATTGGAATTACTATATAAGATAGATTTACAAAAAGTCCTGCTTTCATGAGCACTGTTAAGAATCTTTTCCCTTTAAAATTCATCCTAGCTAAAATATAAGAGCAAGGTGTTGCTATGATTAATAATAATACTAATGCAAGGCTTGTTACCACAACAGAGTTTAGGAAATAATCACCCATATTAGCTGCCTGCCAAGCATCTTTAAAATTTTCTAGATAAAATCCCTTTGGTATAGCCCAAGGATTACCATAAAACTCTGGATTTTCTTTGATAGAAGCCATAAAAACCCAAACGACAGGAATAATTACTGATAGAGCTAAGAGTATTAGGCAAAGGTAGATAAAAACCTTAAATAGTTTTGATTGTTCGTGCATAATATCCTCCTAGTACTGCATAATATCTCTTTTTGTAATACAGCTGATAAGAGCTGTAAGCAAAAATGAGAATAAGAACACCACTACACCGATTGCAAGACCATAACCATAAGCTGAATTAGTGTAAGCTTGTTCAAATTGATAGTTTAATAAAGTAAGGCTTGCACCGTTTGGCCCACCACCTGTTAAAGCTTTGATTATTTGAAATGCTATATTAATATTACTGATAACATAAAAAGTAAGAGTTGTTCTAATTGTCTGCCAGCATAGTGGTAGAGTTATGTCAAAAAACTGCTTGACGCGACCTGCCCCATCTATTCTCGCGGCCTCATATAAGTGTTCAGGTATTTGACTCATGGTTGACATATACATTACCATATAATAGCCAATAGCTTGCCAAATCATAGCTCCCGCTATAGAATAAACAACCTTTAATCTATCACCCAAAAATGGAATATTAGTGTGAGATCCGCCTTTAATAGCTTGTAAAAAACCGTTTATAAGGCCTTGATCCATTCCATAAATTGCAGCAAAAATAGAAGCTATAACCGCAATAGAAAGAATATTTGGTATATAAAATATAACTCTAAAGAAATTTTGCCCCTTAAATTTTTCTCTAGATAAAATAGAGGCAAAAACAATTGCCATGAGCATAGTTACAATTGTAACTATCACTATAAGAAAAATTGTATTTTGAAAAGATCTCACGAAATTTGGATCTTTAAATAAAATTTTGAAATTACTCAATCCAACAAATTCTTTTTTGCCAGAAAGCCCTCCAGTTTTGTATAAGCTTTCCTTAAAAACATTTAAAGTAGGGTATACAATAAAAACTATGTATAAGAGAAAAGCTGGTATGAGTCCCCAAAGTATAAACTTTCTCTTTTGTTTGCTATTTTTCATAATAACTCCTAAGGCATAAAAAGGGCAGCTAATAGCCACCCTAGTTATTTTATTAAACTATATAGGTTAATTTTATTTTTCTGCTTCTTTGGCGTCATATATCCTTTGAATAGCATCTACTACGCTATTCTGCCATTCTTCTACAGTCATATCTCCATTTGCTACAGAGTCAACTGAACCTAAGAATACTGTTTTTAAATCGACACCTTCAACAGATGGAGCTGCAGCCCATCCACCTACTGCTGGTTTTGCATCATCAGCATAGATTGAATAGAATAGTTTTTGATTTTCATCTGTTATTAAATCTTCTACTCCATCTATAGGTTGAACTGCTCCACCGTTTTCTATAAATGCTTTTGTAGCTTCATCAGAATATAGGTAAGCTAAAAATTCTTTAGCAAGTTCAGCTTCTTTTGCATCTTTTGATACAAATATTTGTTCAATCCAAGAAAATGCATATCTATCAGATCCATCCAATGATGGTAGTGGCATAAATCCCCACTCAAATCCATCTGCTACACCCTCGGCATCTTTCATTTCTTCTACTACCCAAGTACCATTCGGCATAAATAATGATTCATTTTTCATAACTTGAAGTTGATTTTGAGTAAATCCTTCTTTATTAGCTTGTGCCACCGTGTTAGGGTTTAGATTATCTTTGTCTACAATTTTTCCAACTGTCTCAAATAATGGTGTTGCTTCGTTTTTCCAAGCTTCTACGTCATAATTTGTAAGTTTGTCAAATAATTCTGGTCCACCTATCTCATACATCATTGCAAATGTGAATGTATCAAGATAGCCTGATATTGGATAAGTAAATAAACTTTTGCCATCTTTTTTTGCCTTTTCTCCTAAAGCTAGGAAATCATCCATAGTTTCTGGAAGTTCGTACTCACCACCACCTTCTTTAAACATAGCTTTGTTATACCAAAGTCCAGTAGGTGCATAGAATATCGGAGCAAGATACATTTTGTCATCTCCATTTGGATGTGTTATTGAATTGTTTAAAAATCCTTCTCCAATTTTATCTTTAACAGCAACATCTTCTCCAGGAATATTCTTTTCCAAAAGATCTGTAATATCCATTACCATGTCTTCTTTAAGCATAGTTTCTGTTAAGGCGGTTTGTTGGCCAAGTGAATTATATATCACATCAGGAGCATTACCTGCTTGGATTTCTGGTCTTATAGTATCATAGATATTTTTTTCAAATCTATATTCTACTTTAGCTCCGGTCATCTCTTCAAAATTAGCTATGACTTTTTCCCAACCTTTTGTTCCATAACCTCCATCAAGACCTGCAAGAGTTAAAGTTTTACCTTCAAAATCTTTATCGCCCTTTGCCTCATCTTTTGACTTATCAGGGTTTTCATCTGATTTTTTATCGTTTTCTTCTTTTGATTCATCTTTAGCATCATCAGTTGTTTCTGTTGCTGCTTGGTCTGTTTTTGAATCTTCAGTCTTTGTATCTGTGGAATTGTTTCCACAAGCTGCAAATGTAAATGCTGCTATTACAGCAAGCAGTGTCATCTTAATATTTTTCATACCTTCCTCCTTAATATAGTATGTCGTAAGCTTATTATAGAAAACAACCAGTCTTTTGTCAATTAATAAGTGAAACCTTTTCACATTCTGAAAGTGGTTTTCTTTTGC
>ERZ782914.195-NODE-195-length-22297-cov-10.945688_pt1 | contig 22297 bp, 9 predicted proteins | sample MGYA00375948_ERZ782914 | MGnify/ENA primary metagenome ERZ782914 (study PRJEB29894, sample SAMN03576417) | human skin metagenome | biome: human skin; feature: left retroauricular crease; material: organic_material | host: Homo sapiens | place: Italy: Trento...
AAATATGGCAGATCCATTCCCTACTTCTTAATAAATCAAAAGAAAGTTCTGGTGACTAATATGGCAATTACAAAAATACATCCTATAAAATCAACTCTAAATTTGGCAATAGACTACATTACTAAGAGTGAAAAAACTGATGAAAAAATTTTAGTATCTTCATTTAAATGTCACCCAGCTACTGCCCATATTCAATTTATGAAAACACGAGAAGACAATGATACTAAAGGTACAGTTTTGGCTAGACATTTAATTCAATCTTTTATGCCAGGAGAAGTTGATCCTATAAAAGCTCACGAAATAGGAATGGAATTATGCAAGAAAATTTTAAAAGAAGATTATGAATTTGTTCTTGCAACTCATATAGATAGAGGACATATCCATAACCATATTATTTTTAATAATGTTAATTACAAGACTGGTAAATGCTACCAATCTAACAAAAAAACTTACCATAAAATTAGGTATCAAAGTGACGAATTATGTAAAGAAAATAAGCTTTCAGTCATTGATAAATATTATGAAGCTTACAAAAGAAAATATAAAACTGCGGGTAAATCCTGGTATGAATATGACCAAAACAAGAAAGGAAATTCCTGGAAATCTAAACTACAATTTGATATAGATAGAATGATTAATAAGTCTAACTCGTGGGAAGAGTTTTTAGAAAATATGAAATCTATTGATTATGAAATTAAGTTTGGTAAACACATTGCTTTTCTTCATAAAGATAAGCAAAGATTTACAAGATCAAAGACTATCGGAGAAGATTATACTGAGGAAAAAATCAAAGAAAGAATAGATTTAGCAATTAAAAATAAAGCTAATCCTACTAAAAAGCGTGTAGGAAATGTCATTGATATATCTACTAATGAAAAAGCTCAATCCTCTAAAGGCTATGAAGTTTGGGCAAGAAAACACAATATCAAAACAATGGCTGACTCGATAATTAAGCTTAGAGAACAAGGAATTAATTCAATTACCCAACTCGATGACCTGATCAAAAAATCTGCCGATGATAGACAAGACTTGTTAGATAAAATAAAGAAAATTGAAACTGAAATGAAGAGTTTATCTCAAGATATGGAAAATATAAATACCATAAATAAGTATCGTGAAATCTATAAATACCACAAGAAAAATCCTGATGATAAGCAATTTGCAGAAGAATATTATAGCGAACTTTCTGTCTATAAAATAGCCGCTAAAGAAATCTTAGAGAATTATAAAAAACTACCTAATACAAAAGAAATATTAACAAGACTCGATAAATTGCAAGAAAAAAAGAACACCCTTATGCAAGAGTATTCTTTAAATAAAGAACAATTTTCTGACCTTGTTCAGTATAGGAAAAATTATGAAAATTATTATGGAAAGGAAATGGAGAGATAAAAAGATATAATCGGATAAAAGACTGTGTAAAATTTTGTGTATAGAAACCTCCTCTTTAATTTAATTATAACATTAGCTATAAGTTATTTTCTATTACTTGATATATCACTTTAAATGAGCAAAAAAATAAAGGCAGTCCGAAGACTGCCGATATTTATCTTTCTGCGCCTTTGCTATGGTCTTTCTTATTTGACTTAGCTTTGTCATCTGTCTTAAAGCTTTTTATTTGCCCTAATATGGACTTTTTATCTTTATCTTGAATCTTTACTTGTTCTTTTGCTTTTAAGAGCTTAGAAGATAAAATACGAACATTTTTATGTTCTTTCCCGTTGTTATCAATGCTTGTTTTTACTTGTCCGAAGATTTTAACAAAATCTCCTTGTTTTAGGTTCTCTAAATCTTTTGTCTTATCTCCATATGCTGAACAATTGGTATAAACTTTATTTCCATCGTCATCTTTAGAAACAAGAGAAAAATTACTTACTTTAAATTTTTCTCCATTGGCATTTTCTCTTTCAAGATTTTCTACTTTTCCAACTATATTACCCACGAGATTTATGAGGTCGTCTTTTTCTTCAAGTTCATTGGTATTTTCAACAATCTTACCTTGTTCTTTCATATCATCAATCATATAGTCAAAGTCATCACTTAGTAAACCTGTTGTGTCATTATTCATATATAAAACATAAACTTCTTCAAGTGCCTTTTCATCATTGACTCCTTTTTCTATGCTCACAAGTGCTTTTATAAAGTCCTTGTAGTTATCATTCATCATTTCTTCTAAGTTTTCTCTAATATCTTTGTATTCCATAATTTCCTCCTTGTACTAAATAAGGAGAGCCTTTCGCTCCCCTACCTTTCTTGTCCTTTTTCACTTTTTTCTTGATTTTTATCTTTTTCTTCTTCAGATTTGAATTTTGATATTTGTCCCAATATTGATGGTTTCTCTTCCCTTGAGTGAAGATTATCCTCTACATCATAGGTTGATTCAAAATAATCACTATCTTTAAAATCATTGTCATACCTATCTGGTATTCCGTCATTATCAAGATCTTTTGCTAGTGGATCATAGAAGTTTCCGTCATCATCTATTTCTAGTCCTAGAGCTTGTTTTAAATCTTCTTCATCTACTGATACCAGATCGTCAAAACTTGACATCTTTATGGCTTCAGTCATATCTTTAAGAGCTTGTGAATTAGATATATCTTCATCTACAAAAGATTCTGTTCTAATAGCTACATTATCTACATACTGAGTCCATGTTTTTTCTTCCAAATTTACCTCATATTGAATAGAATGCTTCCCATCAGGTGTTTCTGTATAGGCAAGTCCTATATGGCTTAAATCAGGGTATAATTTGTCAAAGTCTTCATAGCTATTAGATTCTGAGAACTCGTAGTTAGAATAATCAACTATCGCCCTCTTTAAATCTTCTAATAATGGTGATTGGTTTTCTAATTCTTCTACTTCTCCCATATCTAAAAGTTTATTAATTTCACCTAATCTTAGTGTCTTATCCCTTAACTCATCTGCTTTTTCAAATGGTTTGGTCAATTCTACTTTGGCATTTTCTAAAGATTCTTTATAGTTTTCAAGGTTTTGATTTAATCTTCCAAGCCTTGCAGGCATTTTTTCAATAGCATTATCAAGTCTTGTTATATTGCCATCAGTAGAGTTTGAAAACTCTCCAAAGTATTCTGCTTTTCCTAGGAGTTTAAAAGTATGAGTATTAGTCATAAAGTTATATGAAACTTGTAAGTCTAAATTTCTATATTTACCAATAACCTTGCTATCATTTATCTTTACCTTTTTTATTTCTTCTAATAGCTTCTCTCCAGCTTCTTTCTTATCTAAAATTTTATTTGCACCAAGACTGATTGAAGTGAATTTACTATCTCCTTCTCCTAATTTCTCAACACTTGCAATATCTTCTTTAACTGCTTGTATTTCCATTTCAGTTTTTAAAATACTTTGAGGATAAAATTTATTTACCTTATCTTCAAGCTTATATTTATTAGATTTATAGTTTGCTTCCAGCATTTTTAATTTTGTAACTTCGTTATCTAAATCCATTTTTTCTTTAATCAGAGGATTGCCAGTAGCTAAAGCCTTAATTTCAGAATAAGATAGACTTGCTTCATCGACATCTTCAGCAACACGCACAGCCGTCTTGCTTGTCATTATTTGAGAAATGAATTTTTGCTTATTCTCTATTGTCTGGTCGAGTAGGTCGGGGATATTACTATCCCTTTCCCCTCTAAGAACCGTGCATGAGAGTTTCCCCTCACACGGCTCAAGTTTTTATAAGCCCTAATTAAAGAGCCAGCGTGTTTTCTTCATCATTTATATGCAATTTTCTATGACACCAAGGGTGTACTAAAGTTTTAAGGGTAATGTTATTTTGAATTGTTTGATGTACTCTAAAGTCTGTATCAATAGTTATTTTCTCTCCACAAACAGGGCATATTCCATTTTGCGTTTTATACAGTCTATTTATAACTGTACGTCCTTTAAGTTCGTTTCGTATTTTTAACTCTTCTCTTTCTTCAAAGTATATTTGCCAATTTTCATCAAATGGATTTGCTTCAGCTTGTATCTTGGTAAATCGTTTAATATCAGTGTCTGTAGCATATTTAAGACGAAGATAGTATTTCTCGCCATTTTCCATTCTGTCACCAGTTGCTACACTGAAAGTCCAGGTTCTATTTCCAATGGTATGGAAGTATTTCTTAGCTATCCATTTTCTACCTTTCTTTGGGTGTCTACGAACGCACCAGGTCCACAAGCTCTTATATATTTCATAATCAAGTTTTTCAAAGGCTTTAGATGAAACATTATATTTATGATAGTTTACCCAACCTATAATGATTGGATTTAATTTTCTAATCAAAATTTCTTGTTTCATTGACGGATTATCTTTTATGATTCGTCTGATTTTATCGACAATAGCCTTGAAGTTCTTATCAGATGGTTTTGTAAGCAACTTATCTTTATACATCCTAATATTAATTCCAAGAAAATCAAAACCGTCATTTATGTGTGTTATGAGTGTCTTTTCCTCTGATAATTCTAAACCTCTTTCAGCCAAGAATTTTACAATGATTGGCTTTACACCATTTTCAAGCAATTCTGCACTTTTCCCTGTAACGATGAAATCATCTGCATATCTAACAAAGTTAACCTTTGGGAAATATGTTTTCTTATTTACTGTTCTTCTATGGTATTTCTCTTTGATTGCTTTTTCTAAACCATCTAATACCATATTGGAAATAATAGGTGATATTGGCGAGCCTTGGGGGCTTCCTGTTTCTGTTGGAAATAGTTTTTGTTTTTCTATATATCCACACTCAAGCCAGAGTTTTAATAATTTCTTGTTCATTGGGATATTATTTAATATCCATTCATGACTTATATTATCAAAACAACCTTTTATATCTCCCTCAAGTACCCATTTTGCAGATTTCTTTTTATTAAGTGATGTAAAACACTGCTCGATAGCATCTTGTGTACATCTTTTTGCCCTAAATCCATAAGAATTAGGGTCAGCAGTAGTTTCTGCTATTGGTTCAAGTGCAAATTTATATAGGGTTTGCATTGCTCTATCCGTCATTGTAGGAATGCTGAGAGGTCTTTTCTTACCATTTTTCTTTGGTATATACACTCTTCTAAGAGGCTTAGGTTTATATCCTCTTAAATTTAACTTTTCTATCGCCTTATACTTTGCCTGTGATGTTAGCCATAATTCACCATCAACACCACTTGTTTTCTTGCCTTGATTTTCAGTTACCCTCTTAATAGCCAAGGCTTTTGCATAAAATGAAGTTGTGAGTAAATGTTGTAAAGATTTTACCTTTCCATATTTACTCATTTTCCACGCTTTCACAATACGCATTTGTAGTTTTTTAACATAGCTTTCTGCTAGAGAAAAGTCTATACTTTCCCAGTTTTTAGCTCTGTTAGTAGTAGCACACATTTTACTGTTCATTTGCTTTCTCCTTTCAAAAATTCTACAAGTTCTCTTGTGATTAAAAACCAAATGGAAGTCTGCACTCTTTCAAGTTAGGGCAAATTTTGAACCCCTATCCATCTCATTACAAGATGGCATTCGCTTTTTCCATTCTCCTTTACCTGCACCATTATCAGCATTTCTTACGATTTGCCTTGCCTTATGGCAATAGTACAGGCTTACCATGTTTCACTTAATTAACATTGATAACTTAGGCTCTACCTCTCTGCCGGTAGTCTTTTTGTCCGTGTAATCTCACTATGGAAAGGATTATCCGACTACACACCATTTTGGTTCAGGCTTATCAGCAACTTTAGCCTGTTCGCCTTAACGACATTTATCAGTAGTTCACATATGTTAGCCATATTATCAAGCCTCGCTCCCTAACCACTTTGTTGCTAGTAGTTTCGGTATTACCTCACGGTTTTACCTCAAGTAGGGCTACTTTAATATCGGCTTACCACACCTAAGTGCAGTCGATACTCGGCTCAACTAACGGAATAGTTGGTTTGGTCATTTTGCCAAACAGTTAAATTAAGCGACTTCATGTCGCACCCAAAGGTACGCATCAAAGGTATTCTCCGTTACATATCTATATATGCTGACTTCTTTGTTTTCATTTCCCTGTCTTACAATTCTTCCGGCTCTCTGCTCAAGGTCAGCAGGACGCCATGGGACATCTAAATCATGAAGTGCAATCAGCTTGTTTTGCACATTCGTTCCGGCTCCCATTTTCTGTGTAGAACCCATTAAAATACGAATCTCACCTTTTCTTACCTTTGCAAAGAGTTCATCCTTTTGCTTATCAGAATTTGCTTCATGGATAAAGGCTATTTCTTCTTTCGGTATTCCCATTGCCACAAGTTTTTCTCTAATATCATCATAAATATTAAACTCTCCATTTCCTTTTGGAGTTGACATATCGGAGAAAAGAAGCTGTGTGGACTTATTTTCTTTTGTCTTATCCCAAATGGCAAAAACATTTTTCACGCACACATTGACCTTGCTGTCAGGATTATCCGGAAGCAGTGGATTGATTAAACGCTGATCTAAGGCGAGTTTCTTGCCGTCATTAGTAATTTTAAGCATATTATCTTCGTCAGGCTCTACTACCCTGTTTCTCACATCATCAGCTCTTTCCGATAAGCTCTTTAGGATTACCTTTTGCTCCTCACTTGGCAAAGTTTTAATAACTTCATAGTGTGCTTCAGGTGTTGGAAGATTTAGCATATCTGCTGTCTGAATATCCGCAACTTCTTTAAACATAGACATTAGTTCAGGAAGGTTATAGAACTTGGAAAATCTTGTCTTTACTCTATACCCTGTACCTTCAGGAGATAATTCAAATGCTGACTGCGTTTCACCAAAGGTAGAAGCCCAGCTATCAAAATGCTCCAAATTATTCTTTTTAAGGCTTTCATACTGAAGATAACGCTGCATAGTATAAAGCTCTGTCATCGAGTTACTGACAGGCGTTCCTGTGGCAAAGACAACACCTTTTCCACCTGTCATTTCATCCATGTATCTGCACTTCATAAACATATCGGAGGACTTAAAGGCTTCAGACTGTCCAATACCTGCTACATTCCTCATTTTTGTATAAAGGTATAGATTTTTGTAATTATGTGCCTCGTCAATAAAGAGCTTATCTACACCTAATTCTTCAAAGGTAATGACATCGTCTTTTTTAAAATCATCGTTTAACTTTTCAAGCCTTGTTTCCAGCTTCTTTTTTGTTTTTTCAAGCTGCTTTACCGTAAAGTTCTGATTTCTGTCATGCTTATATTCCTCCACATAGTTTATAATTTCATCAATCTGATCTTGGATATGCTTCTCCTGATATTCCTTACTCATCGGGATCTTTTCAAACTGTGTATGCCCGATTACAACGGCATCATACTCTCCTGTGGCAATTCTTCCGATAAATCTTTTTCTGTTTTTCGGCTCAAAGTCTTTCTTATCTGCAACCATAATGTTAGCTGACGGATATAGCTGCATAAACTCACGACCGATTTGACCTGTTAAGTGATTAGGGACAACAAACAAGGACTTACTGCACATTCCAAGCCTTTTACTTTCCATCGCAGACGCCACCATTTCAAAGGTCTTACCACTACCTACCACATGGGCAAGCAAGGTATTTCCTCCATAAAGGCTTCTTGCTATGGCATTTCTTTGATGAGGTCTTAAATCAATTTCTGTGGTCATCCCCTCAAAAGAAAGGTTGCTTCCGTCATATTCTCTGTTGCGGATAGAGTTAAAACGCTCATTATATAACTTTACAAGCCTGTTTCTACGTTCTTGGTCGCTAAATATCCAGTTCTTAAATTCTTCCTTTATAAGCTCCTGTTTCTGTCCTGCAAGAAGCGTTTCCTTTTTATTTAATACAGAAGTTTTCGAGCCGTCCGGATTTACAATCTGGTCAAATACCTTTGTTTCTTTTAAATTTAGAGCATCTTCAATCAGCTTATAGGCATTTACCCTCGAGGTGCCGTAGGTCATCTCTGCAAGGTCATTTCCTCTGTCCCTGCTCTTTCCTTCTACATTCCATTCACTTGTCAGATTTGAAAATTTAACCTTAATATCCCATTTGGCATATCCCGGAGTTTTCAGCGTTTCAAAGATGAATTTTTCAATATCCTTATTCGGTATCCAAGTAGCTCCAAGTCTTACATTGATTTCACTTGCTTCAAGCTCCTTTGGAAGAACTTTTGTAAGCTCTGCCTTTTGATATTCCAAACGGTTCATCTCATAGCTTATCAGCTCTTTTTCTTTGCCATCTTCCGCATAGCCAAGATGAGGCAACTCTCTTTCTGTTTGCCTTAACTTTGCAAGGTAGCTGTCTACAATAGCAATCTTATCTCTGATATTTCCGCTTAGGTACTCATCCTTTGTTACATAGCCGTATTTGTATGAATTACTGCCGTTTGCACAGGCAAAAGGTAGATCTCCATCTTCAAGGTTAAAAGATAATGGTCTATAAAAGTTTTGTTCTTCTCTGATGTTTAGATAGATTTCTCCTCTAAGTTCTTCTATCAAAGTAGGTCTGTCTTTATCTGTAAGGCTTCCCATATACTCAAAATCCACATATCCTTTTTCAGATACCGATAAAACAAGAGCTTCAAGGGAAGTGTCTACATGGTCGATAACCTTCGCCTTTGTGATTGTTCGCTTGGAGAAAATATCTCCCTTTGCTTTGAAGTTTTCCTCTTCATCAATGATTTCAACGGAAGAAACAAGCGGAAAGTTGCTATCCTCTTTTAAGGCTCTGGTATTAGAAATGTTATTGACATATCCATGCTTCTTAGAAAAGCTGTCATAAATTTCATTTAGTTTTTCCTGAGCTTTCTTTACTTCATCATCTGAAAAATCTTCTTTCTGTTTGTAAATAACGTCCTTTAAGGCAGCATTTAACTCAAGATAGTCCTTAATCTTTTCCTTGTTTTTATCCGTTACTTCTTTCTTTACAAACAGGGAATTTTCTCTGTAATAAACTTCATCATCAATAATGGTATATGAAAAGTTTTTAACATCATCTGTGGCAGGAATTGAGGTAATTTCATCATCAAGTAGCTCTATTTCTTCATAATTAGCATTTTTAGAGATTTCTTCGCTTGCTTTTGTCAGTGGCTCCTTTAAGTCTGTGTTTTCTTTTGGCAGGCAAGCTGTTGTATTCCCAAATCTTCCAGATATTTCTTCCATAGAACCAAGCACCTGTTCAGGATGATCAACAAAGTATTTGTTATATAAAAGCCCGTTTTCATCTTCAGCAAGGTGAATCCAATCCTCATCCCTTTCTCTGATACTGTCCCTTTTCTTTAGGAAGATAATATCTGAGGTTACTTCTGTTCCTGCTACGCCCTTAAAGGTATCGTTCGGAAGTCTTATCGCTCCTAAAAACTCTGCTCTTGCTGCAAGGTAGCGTCTTACACTTTCGTCCTTTTTATCCATCGTTCCACTTGATGTAATAAAGGCGATAATACCGCCGTTTCTTACTTTATCAATGGACTTGGCAAAGAAATAATCATGGATAAGGAAGTTATTTTTGTTATACTCCCTGTCATTTACCTTGTATTCTCCAAAGGGTACATTGCCGATAATCGCATCAAAGAAGTTATTTGAGAAAGAAGTTTCTTCAAGCCCCTTAATCTGTATATCACTTTCAGGGTATAACAGCTTTCCAATTCGACCGCTTACAGAGTCAAGCTCTACACCATAAAACTTAGACTTGTTCATTTCATCAGGGATATTGCCTATAAAGTTCCCTATTCCCATACTTGGCTCTAAAATGTTTCCCTGTTTAAATCCCATATCCGAAAGCGTCTTATACACTCCGTCAATCACTGTTTTCGGTGTATAAAAGCTCGTTAAAGTAGATTCTCTTGCAGCTTCATATTCTGCCTGAGATAAGTTCTCTTTTAGAAAGCTCCTCGCTTCTTTCCACTGTCCGCCTTTTTCTTCATCGAATACATCAGCAAGTCCTCCCCAGCCTACATACCTTGCTAAAACTTCCTGAGCGGTAATATCTAAATCTCTCTCACCTCTTTCAATTCGATTTAACATCGAGATTGCTTCAAGGTTATTGTTTAATCTCTCACTTGGAGATAACTTGTCAGGTATCGTTTCTTCTTTAATTTGGAAGTTATGAGCCTCAGCTTTCTTTATTTCAATTTCTTCAGTTGTCTTTTCAGGACTCTGATATGTCAGATGTTCAAATATCCTCTCAAGGTCGCTTTCAAGACGATAAGGAATGACATCGGAGCCTGTTATCATACCGCCAAGATATTCTGTATTGTCCTTAACCGTTACCGTCTTTAGATTATTTCCCATATCATCAAAGCGTGTAATGGTATAGTCTTTATCCTTGTATCTGATTTCATCTCCAACGATAAAGTTTGGTCTTTCAAGGCTTACCTGCTCTAATAAGTCCTCATTATCATCAAATGTTACAATCGGTATTTGATGATTACCACTTCTTACAGGATCAAGCCACAAGTCATTTCTTCCTGTGATTTCATTTTTAGAAATTTCTCTGATCTTGTACTCTTCATGATGAAAGTAGACGGTATCACCTGCTTTAACTGCAAAATCCTCTAAATGGTTTCCCTCTTTTTCATTGAGTTCTACTTCTTCTCTATCCTTTAGGTAATCAAATAAGGTAGCTTGAACTGTGTCAGCCCTTCTAACTTCTTCTGTTTCTTCAGGTTCTTCAAGTTCTTCTTCTACAAAGCTAAGTTCTCCGTTAAAGACAGACTGAAGCTCCTGCTCATCCATCTGCTTTTTAAGTTCACTGTCTTTAAGCTCTCTAAAGGTCTTTGGGAAATCCTCTAAAATAAGCCTTTGTGCGTTTAGTTCTTTCAGCTCCTCAAGATTAAAATATCCCCATTCAGGATCAATCCCAAGAACAAGTCCAAAGGCATCGCCGCTTTCCCTGTCATACTCCGTCATATACCAAGTCCAATTTGAACGGAAAGGAATGATATATGCAGCATGAACCTCTTTATCCGCTAAAGCTACATCCTCCTGTGCGTAAAGCTCCGGCACTCTTTCAAGCATTTCATCTGTCATTAAGTTTTCAGGATCATCTTTGGAATAATATTGTGGTTCTTTAATCTCTGACTTGTTTTCTGTTTCCTTTTCTTCAAGATAAAGATTTTTAGAAAACAACTCGTCGATATGCTTTGCAACACTTGTCCAAGTAAGAAACACATCATTACAATCATTTTTCTGTAATTTAAGTCCCTTTGCATCGTGCCATTCATCACTTCCCATTGCTCCGGAAACAGCATGGGAATGTCCTCCAACTCCATATTCGTCTTTTAAGAAATTCGCTTTTTCCTGAAGCGTATGATTCTCTTTAAAAAACTTGGTAATTCGTTCTTTTCCTCTATCAACGCCACTTCCTCTTGAAAGACTTTCAAGGACTTCATCTTCTGTAATAAAGGACTTTACCTTCGGAAGTTCTGTCAAATTGGTGCTATATTCCTTTCGTGGCAGCTCAAGTTCCTGTAATTTCTGATAAAGGCTATCTACCTTGTGATAGTGAAACCTTAGTATATTCCTATTTTCTTTGTATCCTTCTAAAAATCTTTCATATTCTCTGATTGTTTCTTTCAGATACTCAGGATTTTTTAATGCTTCAGATAATCTTTTTGTTTCTTCCGGAAATCCACCACCTCTTTCATAAAATTCAAAATATCCTTGCTCTTTTCCTTCTTCACTTAAATCATGCGATAGATACCATAGAGATTCTGAAATCCGATCTCTTTCATAATCAAGAGCTTCTAAAAGCTCTGCATTTGTAGCAAATTCCCCACTTTTAAGAAGTTCATTTATCCTCTTTGCAGCATCATTCCAGTTTAAGACCTGCGTATCATCTTCTCTTGCAGAAGTTCCATAGGCTAAATGAATGCCTTTATCCGAATACCAGGAAGATACTTCTCTTTCATCAATGTAAAACCCGTTTCCGCCTTTAAAGGTATCTTTGAGGTATTCTCCCAATTCTTCTACTGTTTTTTCTTTGGAAAACTCAGCAATAACAGGAAGTCTGCCGCCATCGTGATTTCCTCCGTTAATAAGGACGGTATCTATATCATTCTCAGTTAGCGGAATCGTAAGGCGTATCTGTCCATAGGAATTTTCAGGCAAAGAAAAAGAAGCCTTTTCAGCTTCTCTTATCTCTACTTCAGTATTTTCTTTTAGATTTCCACTACTTCCTTTATGGTCATTTCTTTGAGAGCTGAAATTATCGCCCCATACTGCGGATTGTTCTCGTCCTCTATCTTCCAAGCTGCCATCAGTTTCGGTTTCTCTGTTCTCATAAATTCTATCGCCTGTTTCTGAATGTCCATCAGGTGTCCTGTCAACTTCTTCTCCTTGTATAGATCTACTAACATCTCGAAGTGGCTCTGCTCCTCGCTCTGTGAAAGAAACTCCAGCCTCATCACTGCGTAGGTCGGATTTGGATACTTCCTTATGAAGTCCGTCTCTTCCTCCAAGCTGTTTAGCGTATTCTCCCTGATTTTCTCTATTATCTCGTCTGTACTCTCCATTTCGGAGAACTCGCTCGTTTTTATTTCTTCCCTGATCATCTCGTCGAAGTACATATTCTTCTACCTCCTCTAATTCTTCTTTAATCTTATTATATCCCGCTTCTTTTCCTCTTAAAACTTCTTTTTGAAGCTCAAGTTCTTTGCTTTTTTGAATGGTCGCATCAATAATCTTTCCGCTAATATCCGATACACTTTCACCAAGACTCATTAGAGATATGCTGTCAAGTCTTTGAAAATTCTCTCTTAAAAGCTCATAATCTATCGAATAATCTAACTTAAATCTTGACGCTACCGCATAGCTTACCGAGTCCCTTACAAACTTTGTAAAGGATATTCTATCCTCATCCGCTACTCTAAGTTCATTCATTAAGGTATCTATTTTTTCATCACCGTAGAGTCTGCTTAAAGAAAAGATGTTTTCAAGTGTGCTTTTACTTTCCTCATAGCCCTCGCTTTTAATCATTTCCTTTAACACATCTTGATGATTTTCTTTATCAAACTTCCAAAGATTTACTTCGTTGACATCTCTGTTTCTTGAAACTGTCTGACCTATATCAAAAATATAGTCCACTTTTTTGAATGTGCCATAGTTCTCTAAAATGGGGATACCTTTCTGTCCTCGCATTACTGTTCGATTAAAACGTTCCCTCCAGTAGTCAAACTTGGCACAAGCTATTGCTTCAGGATTTTTATCATAGATACTTAATTGACTTCTAAAGTCATATCTTTGATTGTTTCCGACAACCTTTAAGAGCTTCAGATACTCTGCTTCACTATGAAGCACATCTTGTTTTATAAGCTCCAAAATGTTATGAAAATCATTTATTCGCATTTTTACCTCCTTCGTTTTTCCAAACAAAAAAGGCGGTTAGATTTTACTCTAATCACCTTTTGGTTCTATGATCTTATTTATTCTATTTCAGCACTATCCATTTACCTGATTTGGTAGAGCCTTCTCTTTTAATAACTCCATGAGCTTTAAGATTTCTTATATGGTATCGCACTCCATCTGCTGTTATTTCTTTAATCTCATTTGCTATCTGTTCCGCAGTAATACTTGGATTGTCTTTCATAAGAAGCACTATCTGTTCTTGGATGCTGTTTTTTTCTTTGGTAGTTTCTTTGGTAGTTTCTTTGGTAGTGCTACCATTAAACTCTTTCAAAAATTCTTTATTCACACCCATAACTGCATTGGTATAGTTATCTTCTTCATTATCCGGATAAAACTTAAGCTCAGGAGAACCATTTTCTAATAGTGCATCCTTTGCACGCCTTATACCCGAACCGTAAGACTCTATCAAATTAAGTGAAAAGAACATATCTTTAAGTTCTTTGTTAAGATACTGCCTTCGATCAAAAGTTCTATCCCTGTTAAGAGCCTCAATGGTTACAGGAGGGAGCGGTCTATTATGATTCACAAAAGAAATTCTGTCCTTGTAAATGTATATCCCAACATATTCAGGCGTATCGTATTCCTTATGCAAAATGGCATTTGTAGCAAGTTCCTCAAATGCTGTAAGAGGATAGTTATAGACAATCTTATGCTCGATTTTATCCGCTTCCCTTATGGTATATGAAGCCATAATATTATCTTCAAAATATTTGCTGACTTGCTTTGCCTGTATCCAAACCGGACCATCAAATTTCTTTGATTCCATTTTATCAGTTCCATCAATTTCTCTTATGATTTCAACATGGGCATTTGGAATAAATTTATTTGGTGTATCTGCAAACATCAGCACAGCAAAATTTTTAGCTCTATAACCGCCATACTCACTTTCACTGACAAGCCCCATACTCTTTGCCATATCCAGCTTAGACATTTCTCTAATATCTTTTTTTGCTCCTGTTTGAAGCAAATATTCTTTCATATATTCATAGCTTAAATCATCTATGGTAGCTGTATCGTTCAAGTTTGAGCTAAAAGAAAAGTTTGCAAACTTCTTCAAAAGTTCAAATTCTTCGGTTGGATTTGGAAGCCTTGAATCTCTACCGACTCTAATATATCTTCCTGCCTTTAATCGAATATCTTTATCTTTTTCTGCCCTTTCACTTGTTTGAAACGGACCGTTACTACCACTTTCTACCGCAACTACGATATAGTATTCATCATCAATTTGATCCGTAATAATGTGATAGTTGATTTTAGGATGAATATTGGCAAGGAGCGATTTAAGTTCATTTTCTATTCCCTCTAATTTTGCTTCCTTTATCCCTTCAATCGGTCTTTTAGGAATTGCTTTTTCTCCCGTTTCTTTATCATCGACTTCTTCAATACCAACAAACAACAAGCCTATCTCATTGTTCATATAGTTATTGGCAAAGGCACAAGCAGTTTTTAGAATTTTATCTTTAAAATTTGCCGACTTTTTATATTCGATAAAACTGCTTTCTATGTTTTGATTTTCAAGAATGTTATGAGCCATTCTTTTTATATCTAAAAGCTGCATAATACCTCCTCTTTTCAAAAATTTTATCTATATATTATACCATTTCCAGAGGATTTTCTCCACTCTGAAATCAGCAGGCACTTACTTGCGATATTTCAAAACCGCCTCCTGTATCTCGCTTTCAATATCTTTCAGGAATTTTTCTTTGGAAGATTTCCCTTTGGCAATATCCGCTAATTCCATTTCCCACTTTGCAGTTGTTTTCGCTGACTTAAAGGTATCGGATACTATTGTTACAAGGCTGATCCCTTTATGTGTTGCAATCAAATTTTTCTTATCTCTTTCTACAAATCCCTTAAAGATTAGATTTTCAATAATTCCTGCCCTTGTTGCAGGTGTTCCAAGTCCCTTTCTTTCCACTTCTACACCTTTTTCTAAGGCTTCATTTCCTGCAATCTCCATAGACTTTAGAAGCGTATCTTCAGTGAAGTGTTTCGGTGGTTGAGTAAATTTTTCTTTAATCTCTTTATTTTCAATGCTTAAAACATCACCAATGCTCACATCAGGAAGCTCTATGAACTCATTCTTCTTGGACTTGTATTCTTTGAGGTATTTGCTAAAGCCCTCGTCTCTAATTACCCTTCCTGAACTTGTAAATTCAAATCCGTCAAATTCAGCTACAATCTTCGTTGTGTTTTCCACTAATGGATAACCTACACTTGCGTGAAGCTTATTAGAAATAAGCCTATATACCTTCGCTTCACTATCAGGGATACTCGATAAATCTTCACTTAACGAGCTTACTGTCGGAATAATAGAGTGATGATCCGTAACATTTTTTGAGTTAAATACCGTCTTGATACGCTCTGTATCAAAATCATTTTTTCCTAAAATGTTATTGACCGTACTTACAATCATATCTTCCGTTAAGCATCTGCTGTCTGTTCTCGGATAGGTAATAAGTTTCTTTTCATATAGGCTTTGAGCATAATCAAGCGTCTGCTTTGCTGAATATCCAAAATATTTATTACACTCTCTTTGAAGTGTTGTCAGGTCAAATGGTAAATCCGGCTTTGTAATCTTTTCTTTTTGAATGACATCAGTTATTTCAATATTATCGCCTATTAAATTAATAAGCTGCTCTGCGGTTATTTCATCACCAATTTTGTCTGTCGATAATGTAAAGCCGTTCATAGAAAGCTCTACGGTGTAGTATTTTTCTTTCTTAAAATTACTTATTTCTTCATCTCTTTTTACAATCATGTAAAGTGTTGGGGTTTGCACTCTCCCGACACTGTAATTTTGCTTATACAGGCAAGAATAGAGCCTACTGATATTCATTCCGACAAGCCAGTCTGCAATAGCTCTTGCCTGTGCCGATTCAAAGAGCTTATCGTAATCTTCACCATTCTTTAGATTGGAAAATCCCTCTTTGATAGCACTATCTTCCATTGACGAAATCCAAAGACGCTGCATTTTCTTTTTGCATTTAGCTTCGTTATATACCAGTCGAAAAATACTTTCTCCTTCTCTTCCCGCATCGCACGCATTGATAACTGTATCAATCTCCTTATCATTCATCAGTTTTTTAAGGATATTGAACTGCTTTTTTGTAGCCTTTGCCACTTCAAATTTGTACTGCTTCGGAATAATCGGTAAATCCGATATATTCCACTTAGCGTATTTTTCATCATAAGCGTCCGGATTTGCCATCTGAATTAGATGACCTACGCACCAAGATACCTTATATCCATTTCCCTCATAGTATCCATCTTTCTTTTTTGTAGCTCCTATTACCTTTGCAATTGATATAGCTACACTCGGTTTTTCTGCTATCACAAGTATATGTTCCATGTATATTTTTCCTCCTGCTTTCATTGTAAAAGGGCGAAAGATTTTACTCTCTCGCCCTGCGTTTGCACCCATAACAATATATTTTAAGATGCATTTATTCTTCATCTTCAACTTCTGCTTCTCCTATTTCTTCCTCACTTTCTGCTTCCGAAAAGAAATCATCATCTTCTTCCTCTAATGCTTCAAGCTCCTTATCCTCTTTCTTTTTTACGACCTTAAAGTAATAACCTGCTCCTAATGCTCCGCCTATAACAAGAAGCAGAATAATGTATGTTCCTAAATTACTCTTTTCTTCTTTTTTCTCAGGCTTTACTTCTTCCTTAGTTGGCTCCTCTTTGCTAATCTCCTGCTTCGGAGCCTCTTTCTTTTCAACCATATTTAGAAGATCATCTTCAGATACTTCCGTTAAAAGCATTACATTTTCTTGTGTCTCATCGTGGTTGATGATGAGATGGAAGGTCTTACCGTTTTTCGTTTGAAAGGTAATAAACTGTCTTGCATCAGCAGAATACAGATCTGTTTCTTTGTTATCACCGCTATCCCCGTGATGAATAGGATAGTCCTTATTCGCATTGTCCTTATTTTCCGTAACGGTTCCTCTTGCCTTTGACGGAGCAGAAGCTACTCCCTTATTGGTATTTACAGTCTTACTTGTCCCGTCCATAGATGAATCCTGATTGTTATTGGCAGGAGCTTTCGGTGTCAGCTTATTAGGATAGCGAATATCTTTCTCTTTCGTTTCAGAATTACTTGTATCTTTTACAGTATTTTCTGAACTCGCCTGTGTAGTTGTGCTTTTTCCTGTGTTGTTTACAGGTGTTTGATTTGAAATGCCTGAGTTTGTCTTAATTCCGGAAATAGGACTGTTCAGTGCAGGCGGATTAGATATTACGGGAGCCTTGTTTGCTTCATTTGCCTTTTCCTCAAGCTCTTTAATCTTTTTATTCAGCTTATCCATTTCCTTCTTCATGTCTTCTGATAAGTCCTTATTTTCCTTATCTTTTTTTGTTTTTTCTTTCAAGCTTTCAATCTGGGCTTCAAGTTCTTTAATTTTTTCTTTCTGCTTATCGCTTAATTTGTCTTTATCCTTCATTTCGCTATTTAACTTATCAAGTTTTTCCTGAAGCTCCTTTGCATCTTTTTCCATTTTGGAAATATCTTCTTTAGAAAGCTCTGTCTGCGTTGACTTATCTTCCGTCTTTGGAATTTTCGTCTGCGAGCTTTCATCCTGTTTCGGCTTTTCTTCTTCTGTCTGAGTCTCTTTATCTTTAGCCTCAGTCTTTGCTACCTTTCGGATAATTTCATCATTTCCATCGCCTTTTACTTCATAAAATAGAAACTCATCAATAAATTTCATATTATCAGGGAGCATCGGCAGATCACCGCTGTCAAGAAGCTGTCCTTTCTCAGCCTTTATCTTTTCTTCCTTATAAACTTTTTCATCTTCAAAGATATACTTTACATTTACTTCCACTTGTGTTTGGACAGCTTTATCGCTTGTAGGTGCTTCCGCTAAGCTTTGCTCATGAGCATAAACAACTGTCCAAAGACCCAAAAGGCAGCTTATGCTTACAACGACTGCAAGTGCTGCTGTCCAAAACTTCTTATTCTTTTTCCAACTGGTTTTCATTTGATTTCTCCTTTTTCATTTCTACTCTTTGTCTGTTTACCTTTGCCATCAAATCACCGATTGTAATGTTGTTCTTTCTGCAAATGGCAATGATTTCTTCGTTTTCAAGTTCTTCTTCACGAATAAATAAAGGCTCCAATTCTTCATCAATCAGAGCCTTTTTATCCTTCAACTTCTTTATTTTGTTTTTCACTACCGTTAATTCTCGTTTCACATTGTTACCTCCTATTTCTTTACGTTTGGTGGAAATCCAAATCCTACGGGATGATGCTTGCAGAAAGACGCAATCCAATTGTCTAAAGTAGTTACTCTTATTCGTCCAATATTATCCATAACTTTACCATCTCCAATATAAATTCCTACATGACCATAGGTAAGTCCTGCTGTGCTTCCGCTACTACTGCTTTCCACCGCTACAAGCATTCCCACCTTGAGTTTTGACCTGTCCGATGTAAAAGTATAGTTTCGGTACATATCGCAGGCATTTCCGCCAATATATCCAAGCCCTGCATTTTGATAGACCTGTGATACCCACATGGCACACCAGCCTGCACCCGGAGATGGCGTGATGTATGCAGCATTAACAATCTTCTTTTGAACTTCACTTGATGCTTCATACTCAACTCCACCACCTACGCCACCATTTGCACTGATAAGGTCAGAATTTCCAAAGGCTTCTCCCATATTTCCTTGTGCAAGGAATAAGGCTTCATAGTGCTTTAGGTTATCTGGATAGTTTGAAAAGACCTTTCGGATAATGCTGTCCATCTCTTTTTTATGCAGCGTAACAATGAGCTTTTTATACTCATAAGGTTCTTCATGACTTTCGGTATATTCGTTGCCATCTTCATCGGTATAGGTTTCTGTAACTGTCCTGTATCTGATTTCAACTTCTTCCCTATATTCAAGGTCATACATGGACTCAAACAATTCTTTTAATATGGATTCTACTTCCGATACACTCTTTACCTCTCCACATCTTGATGTAATGTAGGATAAAAGCTCATGGACATTATGGCCAATATACTCTGTGTTATTTAAGATGTACTCGTCATAGCCGGGATAATTTTCTTTTACATTGTCAACTTCCCTTTGAAGCTCACTCTCCATAACTGAAAAGCTCTGATTGATTTCATTTAGGACATTTGGCTTTGACAAATAGCTTGTTGTAAGGACAGAACTTGTGGAGTTCATAAATCCTGTCATTCCCGTTCCTGCAAAGTTGATAAAGAAAGTTCCCAAAATAATAAGACCTATGAAAATAATCATAAGTCCCTTTGCTTTTCTTACTATAAATTTCTTTGAGCCTTTCAACGAGCCGATGAGGTTTTCTTTAATCCGATCTCTGAGCCTTGACTTATTCTCACGACGAATGGCTGCCTTTACCTGATTTTTCTTTTGAAATCTTTTATAGGCATTTGCTCTTTTATATTCATTCGTCTTTTTCAGTTCCTCTTTGGCATCACGAAATTCAAGCTTCGATTTTCGCTTCCTGATTTTATAGTCCTTATTTGTAAGATCGTATCCTTTCTTCGCCTTTTTCTTATCAGAATATTTCTTTATGCCATGAATGAGTTTAGAGCTTGCGTCCGCCGTCTTTTCTCCTGCTTCCACCCCTTTATTTTCATCACTTCCATGAGAAAGATAATCCCTTACGGTTTCACTTCCTTTGGCAAGTCCTGAAAGGGCAGATACTTTTACCATATCTTTCTTTAGCTTTTTCTTCTGCTCTTTAGAAAGGCTACTATGAACTTTTTCGCTTGCAGCATCTTTCCCAGTCTTTTTATCTTCAGGCTTATTTTCCTTTGAGACATCTTCTTTTTTTCTTGTATAAAGGTTTTCAGTGTAGTTTTTCCTCTTATACTTTCTCTTTTTAGCCTCATGAGTTTTAGAGGAACTTCCAAAAAACTCATCTTTTTTATGGAGATTATCATCCACATCATAGGTCGATTCAAAGTAGTCGCTGTCCCTAAAGTCATTATCGTATCTGTCTATAATCCCGTCATTATCAAGGTCTTTTCCTAAAGGATCATAGATTTTTCCATCCTTTACCTCCGTAATATAATCCGATCTTCCTGTTTCACTTACATCAGCTACACTATCCTTATCAGAAGTTCTATATCTTGCGTTTCTCTTGGATGTTCCATAAGCCTTTTCATTATCAGAACTTACCTTGCTTATTTTCTTATGAACCTTATCCTGAAATCTGTCTTTGTCATGGACGATTTTTCCTCTGTAATCATCGTTATGCTTTAGCTTGCTTTCTTCAGATGTAGTGAATGTTTCACTATGGAGCATTTCTCTTTCAAGACTTGCCTTATGCCTTTCCCTAAAATCCTTTTTCAGCTTTTTTCCCATAGCCTACCTCACTTCTTCAGGCTTGGTAGTCATCTTCTTATAGAGAATTGTATCTTTCGGGAACTTATCAAGGAAAGGAACAATGGTATTTCCAAAGAACAGTAGTCCCTCACCCTCATTGGAGTTGGTAACATATCTAAGCTGAGGAAGTGAAATTTTAAGTTTTCTTGCTAAAATTTCTCTATCTCCTGACGCTTGATTAAGCATTAAGACAAAGTCCGTATTGTCAAAAATATTTTCAATTTCCTTACTCATAAGTAGGTCTTTGACATTTTGCGTAATACCTGTTGGAATACCTCCCCATTTTCTAAAACGCTTCCATATTTCCACAGAATAAGATGCTGTCTGCTCATCTTTTAATAGCAAGTGAAACTCATCTATATAGTACCTTGTAGCCTTGCTTCCTCTGTTTTGAGATACTTTATTCCACACCTGATCTTGTATAACAAGCATACCGATTTTCTTTAGCTGACTTCCAAGCTCTTTAATATCAAAACAAAGGAGTTTCTTATTTAAGTCCACATTTGACCTGTGATTAAAAACATTAAGAGAACCTGATACATAGATTTCCATCTCCGTTGCCAGCTTTTTACCAACCTTTTCTTCCTGTCCTTTTAACATATCGTATAGGTCTTGCAGTATTGGCATATTGTCAGGAGTCGGATTTTCAAAATACTTTTCGTAAATCTTAGGTAAGCACCTGTCTATAACGGACTTTTCTTCTGCCGTAAGTCCACTGCCGCCAACTACAAGTTCAAGCATACTCATAATGAAGTTCGCCTTATCCTTTAAAGGTGCATCCCCATCACCGTAGTTCATATTTATGTCAAGGGGATTTAGGTAATCTTTGGACTTACTGCTCACTTTAATAACTTCTCCATTAAATTGCCTTACAAGGTTTCCATACTCACCTTCCGGATCGCAGATAATCACATCATCGTCCGTTACTAAAATTGCATTTGCCATTTCTCTTTTAGCACTAAAGGATTTACCACTTCCGGGAGTCCCGAGGATTAGACCGTTTGGATTTTTGAGTTTTTTCCTATCTGCCATAATCAGGTTATGGCTTAAGGCATTTAGTCCGTAATAAAGACTGTTGCTTGAATTGATGAAAAGCTCCTCTGTAGTAAAAGGCATAAAGACCGCCGTAGATGAGCTTGTCAGCCCTCTATCTATTTCAATCTTATTTACGCCAAGAGGTAGCACGCTGATAAGTCCTTGTTCTTGCGTATGGTCAAGTCTTTTCAGCTTGCAGTTATGCTTATTTGCAATGGAACTTATCTGAGAGATTGTGTTATCAAGCTTTTGCACCGTTTTTGCAAAGTTCATAAAGACAATACTTACCACAAACATTCGCTCATCTCTTGTCTGTAAGTCCTTTAGGAGGCTTTTTACATCTTCTCCATAGGTGATTAAGTCCGATGGAAGAATGTCCATATCATAGCCGCTTCTTACCGCTTTCTTATTTTCCTCAATCTTCATCTTGTCAATATCGGTATTTTTTCTCTTTACCATTTTAATGGCTTCCGATTGGTCGATTGCCTTAATATGAAAGGAAATGGGGCTGTTGCAAAATAGTTCCAAATAAAAAACCGGCTTACTCTTATGAGTTTGC
>ERZ782914.196-NODE-196-length-22203-cov-21.508308_pt1 | contig 22203 bp, 19 predicted proteins | sample MGYA00375948_ERZ782914 | MGnify/ENA primary metagenome ERZ782914 (study PRJEB29894, sample SAMN03576417) | human skin metagenome | biome: human skin; feature: left retroauricular crease; material: organic_material | host: Homo sapiens | place: Italy: Trento...
AATGCCAAACGTAACCTCAGCATCTTTACCTTCTTTATTTAACTGGTTAACTTTACTATAAGTCTCATGCCACTCAGGAAAATATCTATCCAAGCGTATGGGTTTAAATGTATCTGCTTTAATACAGATAAGTTCTGTTGAACCAGTAGTAGCTAACTCTCCATTTTCATTATAAACCTCATAACAATAAGTTGAACGTAATCTAGAATATTTTTCCACCCATGTTTTTACTGTCACCTTTTCAGGATAGTAAATTGATTTTTTATATTGCACTTTTAAATCTACAACTGGTGAAATAACACCTTGTTCTTCCATAGAGGCATAACTGAAGCCAAGCTTTCTTATATAGTCTGTTCTCGCAACTTCAAACCATGTTGCGTAGTTACCGTGATAGATAACCCCCATTTTATCGGTTTCTTGATATCTTGCTTCAATTTCAGTCAAACTGTATATCATTGGAATAATCCTTCTTTCAACTTTAACTTATTCTTTCAATTAAGGATAACATAAAGCAGTCATGCCAACACAATAGTTAGCATGACTGCTTGTACTCAATAGTGAGTCAAAATCATATTAAATTACTGCGCAAGTTTATTTCTTAGTACCATTTGTAAAATACCACCATGACGATAATAATCTAATTCTACTAGTGAATCAAAACGTACAATAGCTTTGAAATTAATGATTTCACCATTTTCTTTTTTTGCAGTCACATTTACAAGATCATGTGGCTGTACATCTTCATTAATATCTACAGATATTTCTTCTTTTCCATCAAGACCCAGTGCTTCTGCAGATTCTCCTTGTTGGAATTGAAGCGGTAGTACACCCATCATAACTAAGTTAGAGCGATGAATACGTTCATAGCTTTGTGCAATGACAGTTTTAACTCCTAATAAATTGGTACCTTTTGCAGCCCAGTCACGAGAAGATCCCATTCCATAGTCATTACCAGCTAAGACAACTAAGCCAGTTCCATCTTCTTTATATTTCATTGCTGCATCATATATAGGCATTATTTCTCCGGTAGGCCAATATGTTGTAAATCCGCCTTCAGTACCTGGAGCAAGTTGGTTTTTGATACGAATATTGGCAAATGTACCACGTACCATAACTTCGTGGTTACCGCGACGGGAACCATAAGAGTTAAAGTTGCGAATTGCAACATCATGATCTAATAAGTATTTTCCTGCTGGTGTATCTTTACCGATAGCACCTGCTGGAGAAATATGGTCTGTTGTAACAGAATCACCAAATTTACCCATAACTCTCAAACTTTTAAGTGGTTCAATTTTACCCGGCTCTTTAGATAATCCTTGGAAAAATGTTGGATTTTGAATATATGTTGAATTAGGATCGAAATCATATAATGGTTCATCGGTTACATCTATTTCATTCCACATTTCATTGTTATGATATACATTTTTATATTCTTCTAAGAATAGTTCAGGTGTAACAACTTTATCTACAGTATCAGAAACTTCTTGTATTGAAGGCCAAATGTCTTGTAAATATACATCTTTACCATCTTTACCTTTACCAATTGGTTCATTTTGTAAATCAATATCTACTGTACCAGCAAGCGCATAAGCTACAACAAGTTGTGGTGAGGCTAAATAGTTTGCTTTCACTAATGGATGGATTCGCCCCTCAAAATTACGATTACCTGATAAAACTGAAGTTACTAATAAATCTTCATCCGCAACTGCCTTTTCAATTTCAGGTAATAGTGGCCCTGAGTTACCAATACATGTAGTACAACCATAACCAACAAGATTGAAACCTAAATCATCTAAATACTGTTGTAATCCAGAATCTCTTAAATATCCTGTAACAACTTTTGAACCTGGAGCAAGTGACGTCTTAACAAACTCTGGTACTTTCAATCCTTTTTCTACAGCTTTTTTAGCAACTAAACCAGCACCTAACATAACATATGGATTAGAAGTGTTAGTACATGAGGTAATAGCAGCAATTGCTATATCTCCTGTTTTCATTGTTGCTTTAGATCCATCATTAAAATTAATTTCTGCTTTTTTATCAAATTCACTTTGATCAAGTCCATGTCCTTGATTACTAGCAGGAGCAGTTACTGATTTTTCAAATTCTTTTTTCATATCACTTAAGAAAATTAAGTCTTGTGGACGCTTTGGACCAGAAAGTGATGCCTCTACTGTAGATAAGTCTAAATCAATAACATCTGTATATTCAGGATCCTCTTTTTCTACATCAAAGAACATATGGTTTTGTTGTAAATATTCTTTAACCAATTCAATATGTTCTTCGTCACGGCCTGTAAGTTTCATATATTTCAATGATTCTTCATCTACTGGGAAGAAACCACACGTTGCACCATATTCTGGAGCCATGTTAGCAATTGTAGCTCTGTCTGCTAATGGTAAATGTTGAACACCTGGACCGAAGAATTCAACAAATTTTCCAACTACACCTTTTTTACGTAATTCTTCAGTCACACGTAAAGCTAAATCCGTAGCTGTTGAGCCTTGTGGTAAAGAGTGAGTTAAACGCACTCCGATAACTTCAGGAATTGGGAAATATGATGGTTGTCCTAACATACCTGCTTCGGCTTCGATACCACCAACGCCCCAACCTAGAACACCAATACCATTAATCATTGTAGTATGTGAATCAGTACCTACTAAAGTGTCAGGAAATGCTGTTTTTTCACCATCAACATCTCTTACATGTACTACATTTGCTAAATACTCTAAGTTTACTTGATGGACAATACCTGTAGCAGGAGGTACTGCATTATAGTTATCAAAAGCTTTTGTTGCCCAGTTTAAAAATTGATAACGTTCATAGTTACGTTCAAATTCTAATTTCATATTACGTTCTAATGCTTCTGGATTAGCGTAACTATCAACTTGAACTGAATGGTCGATAACTAAATCCACAGGTACTTCTGGGTTGATTTTATTAATATCCCCACCAACATCATTCATAGCTTTACGTAAAGAAGCCAAATCTACTACTGCTGGCACACCTGTAAAGTCTTGTAAAATAACTCTAGAAGGTTTGAATGGAACTTCACCTTCGTTACCTGCATTTCCGAATTTACTTAATGCTTTGATATGATCATCTGTTATAACAAAATCATCCTCTTGTCGTAACACAGATTCTAACAATACGCGAATTGAGTATGGTAATTTAGAAATTTTAGCTAGCCCTTTTTCTTCTAATGTTTGTAAGTCATAGTAAGTATATGATTGGCCATTTAATTCGAATTGTTTCTTTGCTTGTTCTTTAATATTAGAAGCCATTTTATATCCCCCTTGATATTTATATATATTTATATGCCGTTAATTAAATTGTATTATTATATGTTTATCAAAACAACTATGTACCGTTAGAAAACGCTTTATTTTCATTTCGCTTTTGTAATCAGTTTATATAAGAAAAACTTATCTTAAAATATTTGTGCAATAAGAAAATGTTATTAATTGAGAATGGTTATCAATAATGAACATCATTTTAAATCTCAAACTACTATTCAGTTTCTTCATACATATTGAATGACTAAAACTTATAAGCGTATGCACTCAAAAATGAAATGATATCAATTTGATACTGTATCTATCTGCAGATATGATAATAAAATTTTAGTTGTGAGACATTAATGATTTTTATTAAAAAAACCTGAGACAATTTTGTTTGTCTCAGGTTAATAAAGCAATTACACACTATTCTTCTTTTTCTTTATTTCTTCTAACTTCTCTTTTTTCTAGAATATCTGTTTCATAATCTTCTTGTTGATATTTAACATATTCTTGTAAGCGATGTTTATTTGGCGTAAGTGTTAATCCAAGGAATTTACGTTCCTTATTTGCATCTTTGTAGAAACTTATCATCATCATTATGACGACGAATGAGAATGGGAAGGCACTTATAATGGCAGCACTTTGAATAGCATTCAAGGCTTTAGAGCCATCTCCTCCACCAGCTAATAATAGTACAAAGGCAATAAGTGCTTGCGCAACTCCCCAGGTTACTTTAACTAGACTACTTGGATTTAATGATCCAAATGTAGTTTGCATACCTAATACGAATGTTGCTGAGTCAGCTGAAGTAACAAAGAAAGAAGCGATAAGCAATAATGCAATGATAGATAAAACAATACCTAACGGAATATGGTTGAATACACCAAATAACTGTGTTTCAGGTGACATTTTAAAGAGACCCGAATCTTTTTTACCAGCTTCAATGCCTAATACGCCGAAAACACTGAACCATATAAAGCTAACAAGTGCCGGTACTAATAAAACACCTGAAATAAATTCTCTTATAGAACGTCCTTTAGATACACGTGCGATGAATACACCAACGAATGGACTCCAACTTAGCCACCAACCCCAATAGTATAATGTCCAAGTTGACATCCAATCACGCTTTTGACCGTTTAACGCAGCAGTATCAAAACTGTTAAATAAGAATGAATTTAATAAGCTACCCGTAGAACTTGTCATCATATTTAAGATTAAAACAGTTGGTCCAACAATTAAGGTTACAATCATTAATATCGTACCAAGACCTATATTTAAATTACTTAAATATTGAATTCCCTTGCTTAAACCTGACCAAGCACTAGCAATAAATAAAATTGTTACGACAACAATAATAATACCTTGAACAAAAGTGTTGTTCGGCACACCAAATAAATAATGCAAGCCACCATTAATTTGAAGTGCGCCCATACCTAGAGACACAGCTACACCAACTAATGTAGCAAAAACAGAAAGTACATCAATAAGAGTACCTATTGGTCCTTCAACTTTATCTCCCAATAATGGACGTAAGGTTCTAGAAATTAATCCAGGTTCACCTTTACGGAATTGAGAATAAGCAAGTGCTAAAGCTACCACGCCATAAATTGCCCAAGCATGGAATCCCCAATGGAAAAATGTAGATCTTAAAGACTCAGTGTAGGCCTTTGTCGTTTCAGGATCAGCTGTTGGTGGAGCAGCAAAATGTGCCATAGGTTCAGCTGCACCATAGAATACTAAACCAATACCCATACCAGCACTGAATAGCATTGCGAACCAAGAAATTGTATTAAATTCTGGTTTGTCATTAGGTTTACCTAATTTAAGTTTCCCAATTGGACTGAAAATCAAGAAAACACAGAAGAATACAATTACTGTTGTTAAAATAAGGTAATACCAACCCAAATTATTAGTAATCCACATCTTAGCCGTATTAGTAACGCTATCGAATTTCTCAGGCCAAACAGCACCGATAATCACTACTATAGCTGCAATAATTGAACTATAGATGAAAACCGAAGAAAACTTTTTATTTTTCTTCTCTTGTGAAGAAGAATTCATAATTAATTACTCCCTTCATTCGAATATTTAATTTTTCAAGGCAGTAAAATCAAAAAATTAAATTTTATTTTAAAATTTTTAACTTTACCAATACACTTTAATAGATTAACAAAGGTCTTCAACATTATCAAATTTACATAATTATAGTATTTGCTAAAATATTTATATGTTGTATAATCAGAAATATATTTTAAAAGAAGGGTTATGCTTTATGTTAAAAGAATTTAAAGAGTTTGCACTCAAAGGCAATGTTTTAGACTTAGCTATTGCTGTAGTTATGGGAGCAGCGTTTAATAAAATAGTTACATCCCTAGTCCAATACATCATCATGCCATTAATTGGTAAATTATTTGGTTCAGTTAATTTTGCTGAAGATTGGTCTTTTTGGGGGATTAAGTATGGACTTTTCATACAATCAATAATTGACTTCATCATAATTGCTTTTGCTTTATTTATCTTTGTTAAGATAGCTAATACAGTTATGAAAAAAGAAGAGGTAATAGAAGAAAATACTGTTTTATTAACAGAAATTAGAGACTTGCTTAAAAAATAATCAAATCACTATATCCAATTATAGAGACTTAAAGAAATTATACGTGTTCTTATTAAAGTATTGAAAAATCAATAGCTTTAAATTAGAGCATGTCACAAAATCTTAAGTCTCTATTTTTTTAATTTTTTCTAAATTGTGTATGACTTTCGTATTGGTTACTTGTCACTTCTAAAATCAAAGGTATGCGTTGCTTAAGTTCGCTTACATGTGAGATTATACCAACCATGCGCCCAGATGATTTTAAATTAATTAATGTATCTATCGCAGTTTCGAGTGTTTCTTGATCTAAAGTGCCAAATCCTTCATCTATAAACATAGAATCTAAAGTGATTCCACCTGATTCTTGTTGTACAACTTCACTTAATCCTAAAGCTAAAGCTAGTGATGCTTGAAATGTTTCTCCTCCTGAAAGTGAACTTATGTGTCTCGATTTATTTGAATGAAAATCAAACACGTCAATTTCCAATCCACTTAACCCTAAGGAAATGGCCTCTCTTCTAATCAGTTGATATCTATTTCCACTCATAAATGAAAGTCGTTGATTCGCTTGAAAAATTATTTTTTCCAAGTAATAAATTAAAACATAATTTTCTAGTGTTAATTTATAATCATTTTTACCAGCTAATATTTCTGATAGCAAGAAAATTTCTTTTTGCACTTTTAATTCATCATCGAGAATCTGAATTATATTTTTTATTTTATTAAATTTGTTAGAGTTATTATCTATTTTATAGCTAATCGTAGCTATTTGTGAATTCGTTTCATCTAGTTTCAAGTTTGTTTTTTCTATAGATTGTCGTAATTCTTCTAAATTTAATAATTTTTTGCCCTTAACCAATTCTTTGAGTCTGTTAATCTCTATTTCATAACTTTGATAGTTCTTATTATAAATATTAATTTCTCTTTCTATTTCATCTTTTTGAGCACTTAAATCTGCAGCGCTTTTGACTTGATCATAAGACTCAAAACCAAGTTGTTGCATTTCTTTTTCCATTTTTAATTCTAAATTATTTATTTCCTTACTTGTTTGAGTTAAATTCTCAGTTAAATGTTTTTGATCATTCATTTCTATCTTTAACTTATTATTCAACTCGTTCAATTTATCTTTAGTTTTCTCATTCTCATACTCATACGTCTCAACTTGTTTTTTAGCATGAGAATAATAAGTTTCAAAATCATTTACTGATGAAAATTGTGAATGTCGTTCAAAATCATTAATTTGAATTTCCAGTTTTTCTTTTTGCGTGTTCTTTCGACTCAAATCTAAATCAAACTGATGTATTTTATTAACTATTTCTTTTTCTTGTTTCTCAAAATTTTCTACTAACTTATTTATGCTTTGTTGCTCGTCTTTTAGTTGATTCAAATGATTAAGCTGTTTTTGAAGCTCACTAATATCCTTCTTTTCTTGTTTCTCAAAATTTAATTCATTTTCTCTATGATTTAATTCTTCAATTCGAGTTTCTATTTTGATTATTTCATCACGAATTTTTACCTTCTTACTTTCTAACCGTTTTATTTTATTATTTTTTTGAGCAATTGATTCAAAATCAATATGTTCTCCCAATGAATGTATTTCATTACCACAAATTGGACAGGTATCTCCAATTGACATAGCGGACTTTATTTCATTTACAAAATCCTTTTTGTCATTCAAATCAATTAAAGTCGCATCTATATTGGTGATTGATGATTCAATTTCATTTAACTGTTCTTTCTTCTCTTTTAATTTGCTAAGATAAGATGATTTATCTAGTTGTAATTTATCAAATAATTTCTCATCCTTTTTTTGTCTTTCAGATTCATCTATAATCTTTTTCAGCTTATAAATCTCTTCAGTGTAATGTTCAATAATTGCAAAATCTTTGTTCTTGTTGTTCATTTCTTTCGTCAATTCTTCTTTTTTGGTTATTAAATCATTATATTCACTGTATAATCTTTTTATTTCTTCTTCAATTACCGGTTTTTGTTGATAACTACTAATAATCTTATCTAATTGATTGAAGAAAACTTGGTTTTTTTCTAGATACTGATTAAATTGAGTTATTTCATTTTCTCGTGTTGATAAATGTTCGAGTTGTTTTTGAAAACCTTTAATTTCATTGTGATAGTTTGTTTCGTTTAATTTTGATTGCTCATGAAGTGACACTAATTCATCTTTATCTTTTTTTAAACTTTGTAACCTAGTAAAATAAGTGATTAATACTTTAGATTCCTGAATCATTTTTAATTCTTGCTTTAATTTATCAATATAATTTTGTTCTTTTTTCAAATCGTCAAATTTGATTTTTTCCGCTTTTAATTTTTTAGTATTCTCACTTAATTCAACATTCACTTTATATTTATGATTTAAATCATCTAATTCCTTAGTTATTTTATTCTTAGCTTCTTCAAATGACTTGAGAATTTTGCATCCATAATCATTAAATTGTGGGAATTTTTCAATCATTTTATCTGTCTGAGAACTCTCTAATTCTTTATATAAGGCCAATTCATCATTATTAAATGTATCTATATCATTCCATAAATTTTCAATTTGAGTGTATCTATTTTCAATTTGTACTTTTTCTTGCTTTACATTTTCTACAAGTAGATGTCTAATCTCATCAAATCGCTCACTATTAAAAAGTGTTCTAAGAATCGATTGTTTGTCTTTACTATTTGACTGAAGAAACTTTTTAAATTCTCCTTGAGGCAAAATAAATAATTGACGAAATTGTTCAGCATTAACGCCTAATAATTGTACGATAAATTGATTACCTTGATTCACTTTACTTTCTCTTAATTCAAATTGATTATCAACTAATTCATATATATTTAACTTGGCTTGTGTTTTAGTTATATTCCCCTCTTTAATAAATGGCGCTTCTCTATGAATTTTAAAAGTTTGATTATTAACTTTAAATTGATAAATTACAGACATTGGCGATTTACCGTCTGCAAAATGACTTCTTAAATCTCCTTCTTTTCTAGTTTTGGTCGAAGCCATACCGTATAATGCGTATACTATAGCATCAAAAATCATTGTTTTACCAGATCCAGTTTTACCACTAATTAAAAAGAGTTGATCAGTTTCAACTTGCTCAAAATCAATAGTTTCTTTAATAAAAGGGCCAAAGTTCTCCATAACTATATGTAAAGGCTTCAAATCTTACCCCTCCCTATCCAATATAAAACTTAACAAGTGCTTTATTTTGTCTGATTGAACTTGACTCAGATGTTGATCTGTCATATTTTTATAAAAATTTTCTATAATTGTCTGATCATCTTGTTTTTTGATTTCAACATGGCTAAAATTCTCACTATGATCAAATACTACATTCGATAGTGCTAATATATTGGGATAAATTTGTTTCAGTTTCATCATTGGATCAGTAATATGAGAAACATTCGTTAACTTAAAATGAAAATAATTATTTAATTCTTTCTTGAATAATATCCTCATAATCACCTTCAATAACTTCTAGTTCTCTTAGAGGTTTTAAAGGAACGAAGGTTTCATTTAATAGTTGGTTGTTTTCAATATCAAGAACTCTATATCCTTTAGATTGATTTACTTCAGAGAAAGAGTATTGCAAAATCGAACCGCTATATTTGATAAAAGAGTTATTTATACTAAATGGATGATGTAGGTGCCCGAGCATTACATAATCAAACAACCGAAAAGAATGCATATCAACTGATTCTACTGTTCCAATAGTTAATGGTCTTTCTGAATCTGAAGTTTTACCGCCCTCAATAGTTAAATGACCAATTAATATATTCACCTTATTATTATCTATGGAACTAGACATTTGCTCTAAGCATTCGTTTAATGCTTGTTGATATGTTTCTATTTGCTTATCTTTAAAATAATTTTGTACTTCACTCACAGTTGCGAAAGGTAAAGTGAAAAATTGAACACCACTCAATTCTATTGGATCATCAATATTTTCTAGTTGAGTTCTTATGTAAAGTTGATTATTCTCAAACCATTTAGAGCCATAATTCAATCTTTCCCTACCATCATGGTTACCGCTTATCATGATTATTGGAATTTTAAGTTCTATATTTAGGTATTCAATAGTCTCTTCAAGTAAACCTATCGCTTCTTTACTTGGATATGAGGTATCATACAAATCACCTGCAATTACTATTAAATCTGGCTGTTCTTTCTCCATATGTTGTTTAAACTGAGTTAAAATATATTTTTGATCTTCAAGCAATTGTTTTCCATTTAAAATTTTACCCAGATGCCAATCAGCGGTATGTACAATTTTCATAATTATCCTCCTGATAAGAACGTTTGTTCGTTTTAATTCTATATGCTTTTTTTATCTTTTTCAAGTAAAAAACCACCTATCAAGATAATGATAAGTGGTTAAATATATTACTTAATAAGATTCTTTTGCAATTTTTTATATTTATAAAGCATTGCACATCTCCAAGGTACTATCATACAAAATGCGAGTAAAAAAAACATACCAGCAATTTCACCTGGATCAATTTCGCTACTTATAAATATTTTAATAACTGTTCTTATTATTAATAATGATATTAAAATAATTGGAAATGCTTTAGACCGTTTCATATAAATATTATCATCTTTAACTTCGAATCTAGAAGTCCAGATTAAAACAGTAGAAAACAAAACACCTAATATCAATGATTCTAACATTTCCATACCAGTTAATCGAAAGTATGGTACCACATACATCAATGCACCGGTAGCCATGAAAAATGGTGGTAAGATAATTTTCTTTTCATTGACTGGAAACTGTTGTGCTTTCATTCTTATCACTATAACGACAGCACCCATTAGAAATGCAAATACAATGGAAAAGACTAAATAAGTCAAATTGACACCCTCTTTTGACATAAACTTATTCGCTTAAATAATCATTTGATAGTATATCATTATCACTATAAAATTGACACTTTAAACGTTCAATTTTTAACATTTAAATACATATATAGTATTTAATTCATTACTAGAACATAAAATTAATATATTAATAATAATAAAAAAAGAGCGCTACAGTTATTCGATAAGTTTCTGTAACACTCGTTAATATAATGTCTATGAACCTTACATTTTTTGATTCATATTTTTATTCATCATTGTCATCATTTGATTAATTTTCTTTTGAGATGGTTTTTGTCCCATTTGCATCATCATCATACGTAGCATTTCCTCATTGATAGGTGGATTTTTCTTTAAGTAATCTTTCATATATTTTCTAGCTAATAAGAAACCACCAATTAAACCTGCAATAAGTGCTATAACGATTAGAATAATTGCTACCCAAATTGCCATTGTTTCACCCGCTTTCTTTATCCTTATGCATTTTACTAAATTCGTTCTGTTATTTCAAGACATTCTTGAATAATAACGATTAGTACTCCAATTATTATCATAACAAAGCCAAAGATATTATTAAATTCTATTTTAAAATCTAAAAGGTTACTAACCAAATTTGATGGTTAGTAACCTAAAAAGTTCAACTAAATCATTGTCTAGATTTATAATGAACGGACTTGTTTTAAAATATTTTCTTTAGTGAATCCATACTTTTCAACTACTAAATCTCCAGGAGCACTAGCGCCAAAACTATTTATACCAATGACTTTACCTTCAATTCCAACATATTTATGCCAACCAAGTGGTGATGCCATTTCGATAGCTATACGTTTAGTAACATCAGAAGGTAAAATTGATTCTTTATATTCAGAAGATTGTTGTTCAAATGCGTACCAGTTTGGCATAGAAATAACTCGTACACCTTTACCTTGTTGCTCTAATTCTTTTGCGGCTTCTACAGCTAAATTAACTTCTGATCCAGATGCCAATAATAAATATTCAAGTTGTTGTTCTGTTTCAAAAACAATATATGCGCCTTTTCTCACACCATTTTCAACTGTTTGTTTATCAACATCCAAAGTTGGTAAATTTTGACGAGTTAACACTAATGATGTTGGTGTGTGTTCTGATTCAAGTGCAACTTCCCAAGCTACACGTGTTTCATTACCATCAGCTGGACGAATAACATTCATGTTAGGAATAGCACGAAGACCTGCTAATTGTTCAATAGGTTCGTGTGTAGGGCCATCTTCACCTACAGCAATTGAATCATGAGTAAAGATGAACGTTGAATTGAGTCCCATGATTGATGATAATCGTAAAGCTGGTTTTAGGTAATCACTGAATACAAAGAATGTTGCTGCATATGGATGAAGTCCACCATGTGCTGCCATGCCGTTTATTGCTGCTCCCATTGCAAATTCACGTACACCAAACCATACGTTTTTACCTTCTGGAGTATCTTTATTATAATCTTTAGCTTCTTTAACGTTAGATTTATTTGAACCTGCTAAGTCTGCTGATCCACCAAAGAATGAAGGTACAAACTCGCTTAATTTTTGAATTATTTCTCCTGAATCAGCTCTAGAAGCACCACTGTGATTTAAATCATATTCTGGTAAGGCATCAGCGTAATTATTTGGTAACTTACCACTCATTGCTAATTTAAATTCTTCAGCTAATTCCGGATAGGCTTCACTATAATTTTTAAGCATATTATTCCAAGCCTCTTCATTTTCATTTGCACGTTTTAACATTGTTGATTTAAATATTTCGTATACATCTTCAGGAACATTAAAACGTTTTTCAGGATCTAATCCATATTCTTTAAATGTAAGTGCACGTTCTTCTTCACCAAGTGGGGCACCATGAACTCCATTTGAACCAGCTTTATTAGGAGAACCAAAACCGATAATAGTTTTAACTTCGATAATAGTAGGTCCTTGTTGTGATTTAGCTTGAGTGATTGCATTATCAATCTCATCTAAATCGTTACCATTTTCAACTAGAATATAGTTCCAACCATAGGCTTCGAAACGCTGTTTTGTATCTTCAGAAAATGATTTATCTAAATCTCCATCTAAAGATATATCATTTGAATCATAAAGGACAATTAATTTATCTAACTGATTATGACCTGCAAAAGATGCAGCTTCATGTGAGATACCTTCCATTAAGTCACCATCTGACGCTAATACATAAGTGTAATGATTAACTATATCAAATTGGTCCTTATTAAATTTACCTGCTAAATGACTTTCTGCTAACGCCATCCCTACAGACATGGCAAAACCTTGACCTAATGGACCAGTAGTAACTTCTACGCCATCAGTATGTCTATATTCTGGATGTCCAGGCGTCTTCGAACCCCATTGTCTAAATTGTTTAAGTTCTTCAAGTTCTAAACTACCAGAGACATGTAATAAGCTATACAATAAAGCCGAACCATGACCTGCTGATAGAATAAATCTATCTCTATTAAAAAAATCTTTAGATTGAGGGTTAAAATTAAGGTGGCGCGTCCATAAAGTATACGCCATAGGTGCTGCTCCCATAGGTAATCCAGGGTGTCCTGAATTTGCTTTTTCGATTGCATCAATGCTTAAAGCACGTATCGTATCTATAGCTAATTGATCTTTTTCATTAAACATCGTTGTGTCTTCCCTTCTACAATTAATATCTATTTTTAATTATAACTTATTTTATTTTAAAATGATAAAGAAAAATCAGATAAATTAGATCTAAGGATATAACTGGATTCAAACTATATACGTAGTTTAACTCCCTAAAAGTTAATTAAAAATAAATTATTTCTAAGTAAATCATCAATGACTACGAAAATTTTCAACTTATATATCAATGATGGGTCGAGCTCTATTGTTTTATTTATTGTGTTTCTCTTCTTGTATCTTTTTTAACTTTTCAGGTGTCACATCATTTCCTTCAGGGTCAATGACCTTAGTATTTTCTATCTGTTGCTTAAACCCTTTTCTAAATTCTTCTAAATACTGTCTTCTTAATTTAGTCTGTTCTTTAGCCTCTTCATTGGTTAAGCCATGTTCTTTCTTTTTTCTGGCTAATTCATTTATTCTATCAATATTTAAATTTTCTTTACTCATTTGAAACCTCTTTCTTAATGCATTAAATTTTATTATTGCTATCATAATAATTAACAAATATTCTGTTAGTTTTAATAATACTTATTACTTGAGTAGAATATATCAAAAAAATAAGCATAACCAAATTGTTACGCTCATTTTACAGTAGATAATATGAAAGTTAATTAACTAATGCGAACACAGACTGATCATTCTGTTCGCTATTTTGTTTGTCTTTATAGTTTTGAGTAGTTCCTTGTTGATTATGTTGATGAATCTTGTGGTCAGTCATTTCGTACGTTTGTTCTGATTGAGCACCTTGGTTAACGCTTAAAAAGAAAGTTGAAAAAATAATACAAGACACTATTACTATTGTCATATATGTTAAAAATTTATATTTGTATTTTAAAATCATCCAATATCACTCCTAGAACATTTGTTTGTATAAGTAATTTATCAGAACATAAGTTCTGTGTCAACAACATTACGAACAAATGTTTGTTAGAAAATGTAATTAATGATATAATAATCTCAAACAACAATAAGGAGTGCCTATTTATGAGAGAACTCACTAAGCGACAAAGTGAAATATATGATTATATTAAGAAAATTGTTCAAACAAAAGGTTATCCACCAAGTGTTCGAGAAATTGGCGAAGCTGTCGGTTTAGCTTCAAGTTCTACAGTACATGGACATTTATCTAGATTAGAAGAAAAAGGATATATAAGAAGAGATCCTACTAAACCTAGAGCTATCGAGATAGTTAGTGAACAATTAGATGAGGTAAATGTAGAGGAAACAATACATGTTCCGGTTATCGGTAAAGTTACAGCCGGCGTTCCAATTACAGCTGTAGAAAATATAGAAGAATATTTTCCACTACCAGAGCACTTAACTTCAACACATAACAGCGATATATTTATTTTAAATGTAGTTGGGGAAAGTATGATTGAAGCTGGAATATTAGATGGCGACAAAGTAATTGTACGAAGTCAAACTATTGCTGAAAATGGTGATATTATAGTAGCTATGACTGAAGATGAAGAAGCTACTGTTAAACGCTTCTATAAAGAAAAAAATCGTTATAGACTACAACCTGAAAATAGTACTATGGAGCCTATTTACTTAGATAATGTCATTGTAGTAGGTAAAGTAATAGGATTATATAGAGAAATGTAATAAATTTATAATCAATATCTTATTTTTAAGTGTAGGCCTCCTTATATTTTTTATATGGTTTAAAAAACAAATACCCTAGGACAGCAACTGATGTCCTAGGGTTATTTAATATATTAATTTCGATGCCAGTGTTAGTGTTAAGATAACGCTTTTATCAATTTTTTCACTCTAAACCACACCTGTTGCGAGAGAAAAATTCAATACAACTTCTGACCAACCGATTTTGTTTTTTTTTCTTATCTAATATTTCTTTCACTTTTTCAAGTATATCAGTTTGTTTTTTATTTTTTTGCTTCATATTTATCTACATCCTTACGGACTATGATTACCCATAAGTCATATATATAAACATTTAACTTGTATAATTTTCGGTCCAAAAGGGTTGTCTTCGATCATTGAAATATACACCTACGCCCAAATAATCAAAATGAGTGTTTAAAATATTCTTTCTATGCCCCAATGAATTCATCAAACCTTCATGTGCATAGATACTATTCAATTGTCCATATGCTAAGTTTTCTCCAGCAGCATTAAATTCTATTCCATCTTTTTTTAATCTATCAAAAGGAGAAAGTTTCTTTTGATTTACATGGTCAAAATAATTATGCTTAACCATGTCAACACTATGCTTACGCGCAGTATGAGAAACATCCTTAGAATAATCTAATGTTTTTAAGCCATGCTGTTTTCTTTCAGCATTGACAATGTCAAAATTTTGCAACTCAAAACTCTTTGCAAGTAATTTAGATGGTTTCCCATATTGATATCTTAATCGATTTTCCATTTTCTCACTAACTTGTAATAATGACTTCACACCATTATCTCTGTGCTTATCATAAAATACTGTGGTATAAATATGGTCTTTATGGAAAACATCATATTCATTACTTTTTACATCAAAACCAACTTTCCCTTTTTTTATAACTTGAATCGGGGACCCATATCTTTCCCTAACAACATCTTTAGGAGTATCATACTTAATTTGAGATTTTGATGAAATAAGATTTTGATTTGTATACAGTGCATTAACATGATTGTTAATATAACTCACCATCAAAAATTGATTATAATCATTTGAATAATATGTGTACCAATTTGTGCCATACACACTCGAAGTCATACGCTTATGTTGTCCCAATTGTGCTTCAACATCTTTTTTAGTCATATTCATCTGTATATTGTTGATTGCAAATTCTTGCTTTTTAGGAATCGCTAATTGAGTATTATCGTCATTTGAATCAGAATCAATCCATCGATTAATTTGATGACGTATATCATTTTGAGCTTTAATCATAAAAGTAGTTTCTTTGACTGGCGTAAAAATAACGATGCAAAGTAAAACTGTAATCAATAAAAGAAATCTTTTAATTGTATTCACCTACTACTTTTTACTAATCTCTATCACCATTAAAAATTGAATTTCTAACTATGACGTAATCAACTGTTCTTAATGACTTCAAGTCCTTTCCTCCTGCATATGAAATTGAACTCTGTAAATCTTGTTCCATTTCAGTAAGGGTATCTTTAAGAGATCCTTTGTGTTCTACAAACATTTTTTTACCTTCAACGTTCTTATGTTCACCTTTTTGATATTCTGAGGCACTACCAAAATATTCTTTATATTTTTTGCCATCTAGCTCGACGGTTTCACCCGGTGATTCCTCGTGGGCAGCAAATAAAGAGCCAATCATTACCATAGTGGCACCAAAACGAATTGATTTGGCTATATCACCGTGGGTTCTTAACCCTCCATCTGCAATAATAGGTTTTCTAGCTGCCTTATTACAAAGGTTTAACGCAGAAAGTTGCCAACCTCCTGTACCAAATCCAGTTTTAATTTTAGTAATACATACTCTTCCTGGACCAATACCTACTTTTGTAGCATCTGCACCGGCATTCTCAAGTTCTCTTACTCCTTCAGGCGTCCCAACATTACCAGCTATCACAAAACTATTTGGTAAATGTTTTTTTATATGCTTAATCATATTTATAACTGAATTTGAGTGACCATGAGCAATATCAATTGTTATATATTCTGGTATGAGCGATGAAGAAGCTAATTTTTCAATAAAATTAAATTCGTTTTCTTTAACTCCAACAGAAATAGAAGCAAATAACCCTGCATGATGCATTTTTTTTATAAATGGAATTCTATTTTCTTCATTAAATCTATGCATGATATAAAAATAATCGTTTTCTGCAAACCATTGTGCAAGTTCTTCATTCATGACTGTTTGCATATTTGCTGGAACAACTGGCAATTTAAAAGTACGAGGCCCAAATTTAACCGAAGTATTACACTCAGATCTGCTTTCAACAATACATTTATTGGGAATTAATTGTATATCTTCATAATCAAAAATTTTCATCTTTTTTAACCCCTTACAATAGAATTAATCTTCAAAATGTTTAATGAAAATACGAATAATACCTTTAATTTTGTAAAAATCATTCATATTATTCATCCTTTTTAAATGTACATTGTTTTTCTTCTATTGTAAATGGACCTAAGTAGTAAATTTTTACCAACTAGATTTTTTTACACCTGGAATTTGACCTTTATGCGCATGTTCTCTAAATGCAATTCTAGACATTTCAAATTTACGTAACACACCTCTAGGTCTACCAGTTACTTTACATCTTCTAGTTAATCTAGTTGGAGATGAATCTCTTGGCAACTTTCTTAATGCTTCATAGTCCCCTTTTGCTTTTAATTCTTTACGTAACTCGTAATATTTATTTACTAATTCTTGTCTTTTTTGTTCTTTTGCTATTTTAGATTTCTTCGCCATATATTATAACCTCTTTCTACAAATCGTAATAATTACGTTTTATAGAATAACATATATTTCAAAATATACAAGTGAAAATTCTTCTAAGTACAAACTATAAAAAAAAAACTCCCCTATGAGTTAAGGAGAGTTTTCGTTTCAAATTGTCGTATTTGAAAGATAAGTAATTATTTTGTTTCACGATGTAACGTATATTTATTTAATCTTGGACAATATTTTTTCATTTCAATGCGTTCAGGATTATTACGTTTATTTTTAGTAGTAATATAGTTACGATCGCCACACTCTGTGCAAGCTAATGTAATATTTACGCGCACGTTAAACACCCTTTCTAATGTTGTTAGGAATTCTTACGATTTAAGATTGTATCATATAATTCAGTGGTAAGCAATCTAAGAATTTTAGATTATTTAAAGTTTTCATATGTTTCGTCTTGATTTGTCTCTAAATCTATTTGATTGATATCAATACCTAAAGCTTTTGCTACACCTTTCCCATATTCTGGATCAGCTTTATAGCAGTGGCGAATGTGGCGAACTTTGACATCTTTAGAGACCCCATCCATTGCATTAGCTGTATTTGTGAAGATACGCTCTTTTGCATCTTCAGACTGTAATCTGAATAATTTACCTGGCTGTTCAAAGTAATTGTCATCATCCTGGCGATAATTATATTCATAACCATCACCATCTGTCGGGAATGGTGGCTTCTTGTGTTCAGGCTGTGACTCATATATACCTTGATTATTAGGATAATAATGTGGGCCTCCACCTTGGTTATTATCTAAGAAACGCATTTGTCCATCACGACTAAATGGACACAAGTTCTCAACTCCAACTCCCTTAGGTTGATTGACAGGAATCTGCCAATGATTAACTCCTAAACGATAACGTTGGGCATCTCCATATGAGAATAAACGTCCTTGTAGCATTTTATCTGGTGAATAATCTAACCCAGGAACAATATTTGTAGGCGTAAACGCTGCCTGCTCTACATCAAGAAAATAATTCTCAGGATTACGATTCAATTCAAATTCTCCCACTTCAATCAGTGGATAGTCTTTTTTATACCATACCTTTGTTAAATCAAAAGGATTGTCTGGATGATTTTTAGCTTGCTCCTCTGTCATAACTTGAATGTACATTTTCCATTTTGGATAATCTCCATTTTCGATAGCATTATATAAATCCCTCTGTGAAGAATCTCTATCCATACCTACAATTTTAGCTGCTTCCTCGTCAGTATAGTTTTCAATTCCTTGTTGTGTACGGAAATGATATTTAACCCATACACGTTCACCTTTATCATTATACATAGAATACGTATGAGAACCGAATCCATGCATATTTCGGAATCCTTTTGGCATACCTCTATCTGACATTAATATTGTCACTTGATGCAATGCTTCCGGTAGACCTGTCCAAAAGTCCCAGTTATTTTGTGCACTTCTCATATTTGTACGTGGATCTCGTTTTACAGCACGATTCAAACTAATAAATAGTTTAGGATCTCTAAAGAAGAAAACTGGCGTATTGTTACCTACTAAATCCCAGTTTCCATCTTCAGTGTAGAATTTCAAGGCAAACCCACGTATATCACGTTCTAAATCTGCTGCTCCACGTTCTCCTGAAACAGTAGAAAAACGTGCAAACATCTCTGTTTGTTTTCCGACTTCTGAGAATATTTTCGCATTTGTATATTGTGTGATGTCATTTGTAACTGTGAACGTTCCAAATGCACCTGAACCTTTCGCATGCATACGACGTTCAGGAATCACTTCTCTATCGAAGTGAGAAATTTGTTCTAAATAATAAACGTCTTGCATTAATAATGGTCCACGTTGTCCTGCTGTCATACTATTTTCTCTATCCGAAACTGGCGCACCAAAAAGTCCAGTTAATTTTCCATCCTGTTTTGACATAGCAAGCTCCCCCTCACTTTTATATTTAATATTGATTACTATGTAGTATCTATTTTAATTAAACCCTTTTCCGATAGCAAATAAACTTATTTTAAAGTTATTGATAGAAAAATATAAGAAATATCAGAAAAATTTAACAATTACGCTTTAAAGTACTAAAAAGTTATTGAATAGTATCTTTAAAAAGATTAAAATGAGGGATATATTTTAAGATAGATGGGAGACGGCATATGGAAGATAATAATATGAAACGTGGTCTCAATTCGAGACATATATCCATGATAGCTATAGGTGGCGCTATAGGTACTGGACTTTTTGTGGCAACTGGAAGTGTCATTTCTCAAGCTGGCCCAGGAGGAGCTATATTAGCTTATATACTAATTGGTATTATGCTTTATTTTTTAATGTCATCAATAGGAGAATTAGCAACTTTCTATCCGGTTTCTGGTTCTTTTAGTTCATACTCTACCAGATTTGTTGATTCGTCACTTGGTTTTACAATGGGTTGGTTGTATTGGGGTATGTGGTCACTTGTAACAAGTGTAGATATCATTGTTGCTTCCAATGTATTACAATATTGGGATGTATTTAAAGTTTTAAATCCACTTATATGGAGCTTAATTTTTTTAACTCTGTTGTTTTTGATTAATATTTTTTCTGTTAAAGCTTTTGGAGAAACTGAGTTTTGGTTATCACTGATCAAAGTCATTACTATAATTGTATTTATTATTTTTGGAATTATGATGATTTTCGGTATTCTTGGTGGTCATACATATGGCTTTGAGAATTATACTAAAGGTCAAGCACCTTTTGTCGGTGGAATATCAGGCATATTAAGCGTTCTTTTAGTTGCAGGTTTTTCAGTTGGTGGTACTGAAGTAGTCGCAGTAACAGCTGGTGAATCAAATAATCCCGAAAAATCAATGCCTAAAGCTATAAAACAGGTATTTTGGAGAATATTACTCTTTTACGTATTGTCTATAGCTGTGATAGCTGCCATCATTCCATATACGGATCCACTTTTACTTAATGAAAATGAGTCTGTATCACAAAGTCCGTTTACAATTGTTTTCGATAAAATAGGGATCGCTTTTGCTGCATCCGTCATCAACGCTGTTATCTTAACATCATTATTATCAGCAGCTAACTCTGGTATTTATACAACAAGTAGAATGCTATTTTCTTTAAGTGCTGATAAACAAGCACCTAAATTCTTTGGAAAACTCAATGATAAAACTAAATTACCTATGCGTGCATTAATTACAACATATATTATTATTGTATTAGTCATTGTTTATGCTAATTTTAATGCTAATGCTGTATTTAACTTATTAAATATCATAGGATCTATGGTTATTGTAGTTTGGGGATCTAGTATTTGGTCACAAATTAGATTAAGACAAGCAATTAAAAAACAGGGTAAAAATCCAGATAAACTGTTGCCATATAAAGCACCTTTTTACCCAGTCGGACCTATTATTGTCCTTTTCACATTATTATTCTTATTATTAGGTAGTTCCTTTGGTAGTATCGCATCTGGTGATATTTTAGGTGTCATTCGAAACTTTACACCATTATTTATTCTAGCTATCATCTATATTGCTCATAAATTAATCAAACGGACACATTTTGTCAAACTGGAAGAAATAGATTTAACTCCGCATAATTACAAGAATTAATTATTAAGAAGGCCTGTGACGTGTATTTTTGTCACAGGCCTTTTTAATATTAGTAATTGATAGTTGAACTCAAAATGCATACATCAATTTCAATATCAGTAATCTCAATGCTAAAGAGTATTTCATACTTAATTTCTACTGAAAATATATGTCGAGACTATAGACTATAGTGGAGCTTCGAATTCGATAGGAATTTTGTTCACCCTCTTTTGAATGATTTAACACCATACATAAATTTTCGTTATTTTATGATTAAAACTTATAATGTATAATAAAGATAATAAAATGGTATAGAGGTGGATAACATGGTTGGACAAACAAATTTATTCGATGATGTTATAAAGAAAGAGGAACGCTTTGTTATAGTTGTTCAAGCACTTGAAGAAAAAAATGGTAAGCTCTTAAAACGGACTTTGAGAGAATATCCAAGCTTAGAGCACACGCAAATGAATGACCTTTTCTCTCATCTTAAAGAAGTATTTCTTGAAGAACCTTTTGGGGTCAATCAATCAGCATATAGCATTACTGTTTATACAAACCTAGATTATGCTGCAGATCAAGTATATGCACATGTTAAACGCTATAAAGGAAAACATGACTGGACACATACTGCGAAATAGCAAATCAATTGAAAGTCTCGATTTTCAATTGATTTGAAAGAAAAAGTAAACAAAGATTTAAATATATTCAATAAAGAAATTGTAGGCATGGATGAAGGTTAATTATGTAACTTATATTATGAATCAAAACCACCCGTATGAACGGGTGGTTTGTTCTACGGCTATAAGCCTTTCTT
>ERZ782914.203-NODE-203-length-21960-cov-8.274549_pt1 | contig 21960 bp, 18 predicted proteins | sample MGYA00375948_ERZ782914 | MGnify/ENA primary metagenome ERZ782914 (study PRJEB29894, sample SAMN03576417) | human skin metagenome | biome: human skin; feature: left retroauricular crease; material: organic_material | host: Homo sapiens | place: Italy: Trento...
AAATCTTGATGACGTAGTAAAAAGAATATGTGATACTATAAATCAAATTACAAAAAATATGGTAAAAAGTATCCTTCATAGGGATTGGCTATATTTGTATATTTAATAAGTGTTTAGATGTGAATAAAACAATAAGAACAATGTCATAAAGCTATAAATATTAACGTTTATCCTAGTCTATAAGAGTTATCAAAAAAATTAAAACGTTAACAAAAATAAAATTTTTTCTAGACTTTCTTATATTTACTCTTGCATAAAACGTTTTTATATTGTATACTTAAGTTCTAAATAATAGCTAAGTAATTAATAATTTGTAAAACTTATTGGAAAAATGATCAATGAATTTTAAAATTTACACTAACTTTACATTTTCCTATTGAGTTTTATTTTATTTTTGCTATAATTTAGATGCAAAGGTTTACATATTAATTAAAGGAGAACTCATGGAAGAGAAAAAGAAAATAGGTCTTATTCCAAGAATGCTATTGGGCATTTTTCTAGGTATCATTGTAGGTAAATATTTACCAGAATGGTTCATTAGAATTGCCGTTACATTTTCAACCATTTTTGGATCGTTTTTATCATTTATTATTCCACTTATGATCTTAGCTTTCGTTACAAAAGGTATTGCAGATCTAGGTGAAGGTGCTGGAAAGTTACTAGGTGTTACTGTGTTGATGGCTTATGCATCAACACTTATCGGTGGTACTTTATCATACATCATGGCAAGCAACATCTTCCCACACTTTATAACAGCAGATCAAGTAAATGCTATTACAGCATCAGAAGGGATTACTCTTGACCCTTATTTTGAAGTGCCAATCAAACCATTTTTTGATGTAACAAGCGGAATTATTTTTGCTTTTATGATGGGTATTTCTATATCTTGGCTAAGAAAAAAAGGCAGTGGAGAAACTCTATATAGTGCTTTTAATGAATTTAACGCAATTATCACACAAGTCTTAGCTAAAGCTATAGTTCCACTTTTACCATTTTTTATTTTTGGTAATTTTGCTCAAATGAGTTACAATGGATCTGTATTTGCAGTATTAAATATCTTCTGGAGAATATTCATTTGTATCATTGCCCTACACTTGATATATGTAACATTCCTATTTATAATATCAGGTTCATATGTTGGAAAAAATCCATTTGCTATGCTAAAAAATCAAGTAAAAGGATACATGACTGCAGTAGGTACTCAATCATCAGCAGCTACTATTCCAGTAAATTTAGAGTGTGCTATGAATAACGGTGTTAGCCGTGAGATTTCAGAATTTGTAATCCCTCTTGGCGCAACAGTTCATATGCCTGGATCAATGATTACAATCACAGGTTGTACATTTACTATTCTTTTCATGTACAATATGCCTCACTCATATGGACTTATGATCCAACTTATAGCTATCCTTGGTATAGCTATGGTAGCAGCACCAGGTGCTCCAGGAGGAGCTGTTATGAGTGCACTTCCATTCTTACCAGTAGTAGGGATAGCACCAGAATCAGCAATGGCAAGTTTACTAATAAGCTTGTATTTAACTCAAGACTCATTTGGAACTGCAGCAAACATATCAGGAGATACAGCTTTAGCAGTTGCAGTTGACAAGATTTATAATAAAGTTATCTTAGGTAAGAAAGATTGGAAGCCACTTCCAGTTATTAACAAACAAAAATAATAACTTATTACCTTTGCAAAAAATATAAGGTAGCAATTTTGCTACCTTTCTTCTATTTAAAAAGGAGGAGAGAGGTATGCCAGTTAATGCATCAATTTTTGATATTATAGGGCCAGTAATGGTCGGACCAAGTAGCTCGCATACAGCAGGCGCTTGTAAAATTGCAAATGTTGCAAGAAAAATCGTTGAACCAGGTTTTAACGAAGTTGATTTCTATTTACATGGATCCTTTGCGGCAACCTACAAAGGCCACGGTACAAACAGAGCTTTAGTTGGTGGTGTTTTAGGCTTTGGACCAGAAGATGATAGAATTATAAATGCATTTGAATATGCAAAAGAAAAGGGGCTAAAATATAATTTCATAGAAACAGATCTTGGAGATGTGCATCCAAACACTGTAAGAATAATTTTTAGATATCCTGACGGTAGAAGTCCAATAGACATAGAAGGATCGTCTATCGGGGGTGGAGCAATAGTCATAACTAAAATTTATGGCAATAAAATTGAATATTATGCAAACAAACCAACTCTTTTCATGTCCTATGGTGAGCAAAAAGGAATTATAGCCTTTGTATCAAACATACTTTACCAAAAGGGTTACAATATAAATCTTATGAAAACAATAAAAGAAGGCGACGATGTAATGCTAGTTTGCGAACTAGACGAGCCGCTCACTGATGATGTTTTAGAAAAAATTAAAAACGGCAAAGACTTTACTTTTATAAAATATATACAGTAGGAAAAATCATGCTAACAAAATTTCAATTACTAAAAGAAAGATGTGAACAAGAAAACTTAACTTTATGGCAACTATCCATAAAGGATGAAATAGAAAATACAAAAAAATCTGAAGAAGAAATATTTGATAGACTTCAGAAAACACTTGATATAATGAAAGAATCCTCTCAAGCAGCCCTAGAAGTACCTGTAACTTCAGTGACAGGAATGACTGGTGGCAATGCAAAAGTAATGAACGATTACTTTTTAGGAGGGGACACAGTATTAGGAGATACAGCAGCAAAAGCAATGGCTATGGCCTTATCAACTAGCGAAGTAAATGCTGCTATGGGAAGGATAGTAGCAGCACCTACAGCAGGAGCTTCAGGGATCATACCAGCAACACTAATGACTATGTATCACAAGTATGGTTATGACGATAGAAAATTAATGGAAGCTTTGCTAGTAGCAACCCAAGTTGGTCAGGTAATATTTGATAATTCAACTTTTGCAGGAGCAGAAGGCGGTTGCCAAGCAGAAACAGGATCTGCATCTGCAATGGCTGCAGCTGCAGTATGCTATCTAAGAGGTTACGATATAAATATCCAAGAAAATGCAGCAACCTGTGCTTTGCTAAATATCTTGGGATTAGTGTGTGACCCAATAGGTGGTATGGTAGAATTCCCTTGCAATATTAGAAATGCAAATGGAGTAATGAATGCACTTGCAAGCGCCGATATGGCAATGGCTGGAGTAAAAGTATTTGTATCATTCGATGAAGCTGTAGATACAGCAAAAAGAGTTGGAAATAGCTTGCCATCAGGTCTTAGAGAAACTGGAGATGGAGGTGTAGCAGTATGTCCATCTGCTCTAAAATTAAAAGCTAAATATATTGACGGCACTGTTTAGAAAATCATTATTTAATTTTAGATCATATATGGCACAAGTACCATTATAAAGAAATTAGTCTATTTATTGACAAAAAGTATGTTTTGAAATAGAATGATAATAGATAAAAAATTCACAAAAGGAGAAAAAATTATGCCAATGAAAGCTTATAGTGTACCAAGAGTTATAATTCACGGTGAAAATTCTCTAGATTATCTAAAAGAACTTGATGGCAAAAAAGCTACTATAGTTACTGGCGGATCTTCTATGAAAAGGTTTGGGTTTTTGGACAAGGCCAAAGAAATCCTTAAAGAAGGCGGAATGGAAGTTCAAATAATAGATGGAGTTGAACCAGATCCTTCTATCCAAACTTGCAAAGACGGTGGAGCAAAGATGGTAGAATTTGGACCAGATTGGATTATTGCCCTAGGAGGTGGCTCTGCTATGGATGCTGCTAAGGTAATGTGGGTTTATTACGAACATCCTGGCTATGACTTTGCTAAACTTGCTAATTTCGAAAATCCACCACTAAGAAATAAGGCAAAGATGGCATGTATTGCTTCAACATCTGGTACTGCATCAGAAATAACAGCATTTTCAGTTATAACAGATACTGAAAATAAGATAAAATATCCATTAGTTCACGCAGACTTTGTTCCTGATGTGGCTATAGTTGATCCAGAAATCCCTTCTAAGATGCCTCCACTTATCACAGCTCAAACAGGTATGGATGTTATGACCCATGCAGTTGAAGCCTATGTTTCAACAAGTGCAGATGACTACACATCACCTCACGCCCTAAAGGCAATAGAACTTGTATTTGAAAACCTAAAGAAAGCCTATGATAATGGAGACGATCTAGAAGCAAGAGAAAAGATGCACGATGCTTCAACACTTGCAGGAATGGCATTTTCGAACGCATCTTTAGGTATAGTTCACTCTATGGCCCACAAAATAGGCGGCATCTTCCATTTAACCCATGGTGAAGCTAATGCAATTATGCTACCTTATATCATTGATTATAATAGAAAATCAACTGATAAATACGATGAATTGGAAAAACTTCTTGGTATTGATGATATAGCAGAAGAAGTTAGAAAGTTAAATGCATCAGTAGGAATTTCAGCAAATATCAAAGATGGAAAAAATACCGTAATTGAAGAAAAAGACTTCGAAGAAGTTTTAGATGAAATGAGCAAAAACGCCTTCGCTGATGCTTGTACCCTAACAAACCCAAGAGAAACATCAGCTGAAGATATCAAGAAAATATACAAAGCGGCTTATTACGGAGAAAAAGTAGACTTCTAGCAAAATAAATGACTATTTAAATAAAAATCGGCTATTACAGAAAAATGTAGTAGCCGATTTTGATTATTAAAAGCTATAGAGATTCAGAAATAATTTTTATATCTTTTCTTGGGTTTAACAGAAGATTTAAAGTACCAGCTTCCTTGGTATTCATATTTGTAGTAAAAACTGTTTTTTTATAAGCTTTAAACCCACATTTTTCCTGAAGTTTTCTGGATGCCTCGTTGTTAGCAAAATATCCCGCTAATAAAAAATCATAGTTTAAAGTATTAAATAAATAATCAATTATTTCAAATACTGCCTCACTCATAAGACCAGATTTCCAATAATCTTTACTTAATACGAAACCTAATTCTCTACCAATATAATTTTTAAATCCTGCAGGCTCTTCTTCTGGTCTGTATTTTTCTATGCCAATAGATCCTATAATTTTATTATCGTTCTTATGATAAATAGCAAATGTCTTATCGCCCTTTATAAACGTATCTAAGATCTTCTTGGATTCTTCCTTATTCTCATGGTGCTTCCAACCAGCCATCTCTCCAACACCTGGAATTGAGGAATACTCATAAAAATCATCCAAGTCATCTTCCTCAAAAGCTCTCAATATTAATCTATCCGTTTCTAAAACTTTTTCACCAATCTTAAAATCAGCATTCATTCTTATCCCCTAATATATAGATATTTTAAGTCACTATACTGTTTAAATAAGATTAAAAAAAGAATATTTTGGAATATTGACCTAACTATCTTTGCACCAAGGTGGATCCACCCTTTGATAGATTTTCTATTTCTTCTTTACTTACTATATTAGCATCTCCAGGAATAGTATGTTTCCATACGCTTGTAGCTGTGGCAAATTCTAGAGCTTCTTGGATAGGTTTTTCGTCCAATATTCCGCTTATAAGTCCTGTGGTAAAGGAGTCACCGCCACCAACCCTATCTACTATGTCAAATTCATATTCTTTGCTAGTGTAGAGATTTTTACCATCGTAAAGTTTGGCTTTTAGACTGTTATGGTTTGCTGAGTGGCTTGTTCTAAATGTAGATGCTGCAATTTTTAAATCATATGTTTCTACCATTCTCTTTAGCAGATTTACATGTTCATCTGGGTCTAAGTTTTGGTCGATTTCTAGTAGGATATCTGGGGTAAATCCTATCACAATATCGGCATATGGCAATAGTTTTGTCATTACTTGATTTGCTTTTTTCAAATCCCACATTTTTGCTCTGTAGTTTACATCTATTACAATTTCAAGATTTTTTTCTTTGGCTTTTTTGAGGGCTTCTTCTGTGATTTGGGCAAGGTTATCACTTATGGCAGGTGTGATTCCTGTTACTAGGAAGATATCCTTGTCTGTAAAAATCTCATCCCAATCAAAATCTTCGGATTTGGCTGATGAAATAGCAGGATTTTTTCTGTCATATATAACATTGCTTGCTCTGACCGATGAACCTGTTTCTAGGAAATATAAGCCTAGTTTGTCTCCACCATAGACTACATACTTGGTGTTTACCCCAAATTGACGTATAGAATTTATTGCCGCATGACCTAGGCCATTATCTGGAACTTTTGTGACATAATATGAGTCATATCCTAGATTTGCTAGAGCTAGAGCAACATTTGCTTCTGCACCCCCGTAGTTTATGTCAAAATTTCTTGCTTGTAAAAATCTTTGGTAATTTGGAGGGGATAGTCTCATTAGAGCTTCCCCAAATGCTACAATTTTTTTCATTTATTTCCTACATTCTGCTATCTTTGCTAGATATTTTTTGGATTGGTCAACTATTTCGTCGTGGCTACCTTTGACAAGATTGGATCCAGCACCTACGGCATATACTCCAGCGTCAAACCAATCTTCAATATTATCTAGGCTTACTCCACCTGTTGGCATAATATTTGCCTGTGGAAGTGGGCCGTGAATGGCTTTTACATAGCTTGGTCCTGGAAGAGAGCCTGGGAATAGTTTGATTAGATCAACTCCGTATTCTAGGGCTTTTGTCATTTCTGTAAATGTCATGCATCCTGGCATATAAGATACTTGGTAAAGATTGCACATTTTAGCAACTTCTTCACTAAAACCTGGAGATACTATAAATTTTGCGCCATTTAATATAGCTAGTCTTGCTGTTGTGGCATCCATCACCGTTCCAGCTCCAAGAGTTGCTGTGTCTGGGAGTTGGTCCTTAAGTTCCTTGAATACATCTAGGGCATTTGGTATTGTGAATGTTACTTCTAGAATATCAATGCCGCCATCAATAAGAGCTCTGCAATATCCCAAGGCTTCTTCTTTAGAATTTCCCCTAATTACAGGAACAATCCCTAATTCGTGAATTCTGTTTAGTACTTGATATTTTAACAAAATAGCCTCCTATAATTTGATAATATTTTTGGCGTTATTAAAGCAGATATCTTCTACCATTTGGCCAAGGAATTGTTCATCCCATGGATATTCGCCGTCAGCAACGATTTGACCTACGAACCTACACAATAATCTTCTGTAGTATTCATGTCTTGGATAGGATAGGAAGGATCTAGAGTCTGTAATCATACCGATTGATTTTGCAAAGGCGCTAGTTGCTGACATTACCTTCATCTGTTCAAGCATTCCTTCTTTGTGGTCAAGATGCCACCAACTTGGTCCAAGTTGAGCAGTTAGGACACCTTCAGCATTTCCTCTGTTAAATGAACCTGCTATTGTTGATACAGGGTAGAATTCGGCTTCATTTAATGGGAAAATAATAGTTCTTGGCAAGCCATTTATCTTTTCAATCTCATTTAGCAGATTAGCTAGATTTTCTGCATAGTATTGGTCGTTTGTAGCATCTCCGCCAACATCGTGGCCTAGTTTTTCTTCTAGCTTAGTAGAATTATCACGGATAACTCCTAGGTGAAGTTCCATAGCCCAGTCAAAGTCCTTATAAATTTTGCCTAGCCATATCATAAGACTAGTTTTGTAGGCATCTTCTTCTTTGGTAGAAAGTGTTGCACCTGTAAGTTTTTTCTTTATAATCTTGTCAATTTCCTCATCACTTGCCTTTTCAAATGGCACGTACTTAAAGGCCTGATCGCTTGCGCCACACCCCTTTTCCTTGAAGAATTCCATTCTCTTGTAGAGGGCGTCTTTCAAAGTTTTGAAGCACTTGATATCCACTCCAGATACTTCTGAAAGCTTTTTGATGTAGGCACCATAGTCTTCCTTTTCTATGGCGATGGCCTTATCTGGTCTAAAGGCTGATTTAACTAAAGTTTCAAAAGAATCATCTTTTTCAAGCAAATCGTGGTAGTGGAGGTCATCAATTGGATCGTTAGTAGTACATACGGCAGCTACATTGCTCATTTTGATAAGTCCACGTGGTCTAAAATCATCTGTGGCTAATTTTTCATTGGAAATCTTATAAATTTCTTCGGCAGTATCTTTTTCTAGGCAATAATCTATGCCAAAGTAGTTTTTAAGTTCCAAATGAGTCCAATGGTAGATAGGATTACCTATTAGGTATGGCATAGTAGTGGCGTAAGCTTTGAATTTATCAAAGTCATCTGCATCTCCTGTTATAAGTTCTTCATCTACACCAACGGCCCTCATAACTCTCCACTTGTAGTGGTCTCCGCCAAGCCAAGCCTTTGTAATTGATTCGATTTTTTCGTTTTTATAAATTTCTTCAGCTTCAAGGTGGCAGTGCCAGTCAAAAATGGGCATATCTTTTGCGTAATTATGATATAAAGCCTTGGCGTATTCAGTGTTTAATAAAAAATCATCTGTCAAAAATTGTTTCATGTTATAGCTCCTTTATAATAGTCCTGCGCTTTGTGGTAGGTGTAGGGAAATGGCAGGGACATAGGTTACAAGAATCAAACCAATTAATATGAAAGCATAGAATCTTAGCATATAAGGCATAACCTTTTGTAAGTTTGTATCTCCGACTTTAATGGCAACGAAAAGTGTGTTACCAACAGGTGGTGTGATGTTGCCAATACATAGGTTGTAAACAAGGATGATACCAAATTGTACAGGGCTCATACCAAAGGACTCTACAATTGGCAAAAATAATGGTGTAAATATTAGGATAGCTGGTGTAACATCCATAAATGTTCCAGAAATCAATAAGATCACATTCATTATTAATAACAGTATTACTGGTGAACTAGTTACTGATAATAGAGCATTACCTATCATTTGTGGGATACCTGTAAAGGCCATTACCCAAGAAAGTATATTACTTACACCAATCAAAAATACTACAATTGCACTCATTTTTGCAGATTCTATTAATATATCTATAATCTTATTAAAGTTAAGGTTTTTATAAATCAAACCTAAGATTAGAGCGTAAATTACAGATATAGCTGAACCTTCTGTAGCAGTGAATACACCAGCTACGATACCACCTATTACTACAAAGATAAGTCCAAGGGCTGGAAGTGCACGTAGGGTAGCTAGTCCAAGATTTGACCAAGAGAACTTACCCTCAATTCCTGTATAGCCTTTTTTATGGGCTATAATAATTGCGGCTATGGTACAACCCAAGGCCCATAAAAATCCTGGTAAATATCCAGCTAGGAATAAGGCTGCTATTGAGGTTCCGCCTGAAACTAGGGAATAAGTGATTAGGGCGTTGCTTGGTGGTATTAGTAAACCAGCTGGAGCGCTTGCTCCATTTGCTGCAGCTGATAGGGCCTTGTCATAGCCCATTTCTTCTTCGCCTTGCTTTACCATAGAACCAACAGCTGCTGCAGCAGCAGACGCTGATCCAGAGATTGCTCCAAATAGGGCATTGGCTCCAATATTTGTTACAAGTAGGGCACCTGGAAGTTTTCCAAGGATAGCCATTACGAAATCTACTAGCCTTTTTGCTATACCGCCCTCATTCATGAGGTTACCAGCTAGGATAAAAAATGGAATAGCTGTAAGGGTAAAGGAGCTCATTCCAACAAAAGTTCTTTGAGCTGCTGTCAGTACTGCAACCTTCAGTGGCACAGTAGCAAGTATTGTTACTATACTTGCTAGTCCTATTGAAAAGGCGATTGGAACGCCTAGGATCAAAAGGGCTGCTAAAACTATTAATATTACTGCTAATGCTTGTCCACCCATTTTTACTCTCCTTTATCACTTTCAATAACCACTTTATTATCATCCGTTTCGCTATTTGAAATAGAATCAATAGTGGTTTTTTCTGGACTAGCTACATTATTCGTAGGACTTTCATATTTTGCAACTTCACTTGCCTTGTTTGCCTCATGAGTTGAGGATTCGCTTGCAGACTCAGCTTTGATAAATTCAACTTCTCCGTTTATTATCATACGGATATTGCATATTGAATATATCATATTTATAATTCCAGTAAGAGGAAGTGGAATATAGAACAGACCTATTGCTAATCCTAGAGATGATGTCATTTGATTTAGGGCAAGGCGGGTGATTCTGATTCCTCCATAGGTTAATACTGCAAGAGAGAATAAGAAGATTATTACTTCAGAAAATATCGCAGCTTTCTTTTGAATATTTGGACTCTTTGTGTCAACAAATACTGGGATATTCATATGACCACGCTCGCTAACTATAAGACTTGCACCAAATAGGGTGGACCAGGCAAATAGATAACCAACTAGTTCTTCTGACCAAGTTGATGGATTTTTCAAAATATATCTTGTAAAGACTTGCCAAACAACTAAGATTAGCATGACAAATAGAGTTGCAGCTGATAAAAATTTCATTGTTTTATCCAAAACTTTTCTCATTGTTTGGCCTCCTTTTTTGCTGGGAATTCTTTGTTATATTCTTGGATTTTATCGTAGTAAGGTTGAAGTTTAGTATTTCTTTGTAAGACCTCTTTTGTTAGTGGGGCAACTTTTTCTACAAAATCACTTTGATCTGGGTAAATAAACTCTACACCTTGGTCATTGGCTGCCTTTTCTTTGGCATTTTCAACTGCAATGACCCATTCTTTTCTTTGCTCTTCACTTAATATTTTAAATCCTTCTTCAAATATAGCTCTTTCATCTTCTGGCAAATCATTTAGCCATTCGTAGTTTGCAATTACTATATCTGGAACCATTTGGTGCATATCGTATGAGTAGTATTTACATATATCGCCGTGACCATTGTCAGTTAGGGACATTTCGTTATTCTCAGCTCCATCTATAATCCCTGCTTGAAGGGCTGTATAAACCTCTCCAAATCCCATAGGAGAAGCTGAACCTCCTAATAGGTTCATCATCTTTACATTTGTAGGAGATTGTTGGACTCTGATTTTTAACCCCTTTAGGTCATCGGCTGATTTTATTGGGCGATCCTTTGTATAAAAAGACCTACTTCCGGCATCTAACCAAGTTACAGCTTGGAAACCTGCATCCTTAGTTGATGTAAAAATTGGATTAGTAATTTCGAGATCGTCCATTACATGATGGTAGGATTCGGCTGATGAAAATAAGTATGGTAGGTTAAATATCTCGTAAACGTCATCAAATGTTTCAAGTATGGCATTACTTGCTACACAAATATTGATTGCACCAGTTTGTGTGAGTTGAACCATGTCGGTTTGTGAGCCCAAAAGCTCTGATGGGAAAACTTGCACATCGTACTTGTCGCCCAAGTTTTCTTCTATGTATTTTTCAAATGCTAATAGACCAATATGAGTAGGGTGCTTTTGGGATTGGTTGTGACCCACTCTTATTATCGTTTTACTGATATCTGCTTGGTTATTGTTTGATCCACATCCTGTAAGTACAAGGATTAAAAGCATGCATACAGCTAAAAAATGTTTTTTAAATTTCATATTTTATCCTCTATATTTGGCAAGAAGCCTGGGATAAACCAGGCTATCTTTACATTATTCATTTTTTTCTTTTGCGCCGTATCTTTCTTTATCTTTTTCTATAGCTTCCCATAGGCCGTTTAGGTAAGTTACTCCTAGGGCTCTGTCGTATAAGCCATATCCAGCTCTTCCTTCTTCGCCCCAGATCATACGTCCATGGTCTGGCCTGATGTATCCATCGAAGTCTGCATCGGATAGGGATTTCATTATTTTATACATATCTAATGATCCGCAGTCGCTCTTATGAGCTGCTTCGTAGAATTTTTTATCTCCTGTAAATTTGATATTTCTAGCGTGAACTGCTCCGATTTTGCCTCTTTTTGCAAAATCATAGAGGATAGATGCAACATCATTTTCCTTGCGACTACCTAGAGAACCTGTACATACACAAAGGGTGTTTGCTGGGCTATATACTAAGTTTACTATTTTTTCTAGATCTTCAACAGTTGATGTGATTCTTGGAATATCAAAGATTGGCCAAGCTGGATCATCTGGGTGAACAGCCATTTTGATACCTACTTCTTCACAGGTTGGAAGTATTGCCTTTAGGAAATACTTGTAGTTTTCGCGTAGTTTATCTTCATCGATTGACTCGTATTGTTTTAAAACTTCTTCTAATAGCTCTAGCCTTTCTGGCTCCCATCCAGGAAGTTCAAAGTCTCCAGCTCCTTCAAGAATCCCATCTGCCATATCACGTGGTGTAAGGCCTTCTACCATTTTTTGGTCGAAAGCAAGGGTATTTGATCCGTCAGGAAGTTGGTGTTTCAATTCTGTTTTGACCCAGTCAAATACTGGCATGAAGTTATAAATGACAACTTTAACTCCACATTCTGCTACATTTCTTAGGGATTGTTTGTAGTTTTCTATATATTTATCACGGCTATCTAGGCCCATTTTTATGTCTTCATGAACGTTGATTGATTCGATTACTTCGCACTTTAGTCCTGCTGCATGGCAATCATCAACATACTTTTGGAAGATCTCCTTATCCCAAACTTCACCAGCTTCAAATTCGTTCATCATAGCCATTACGCCATCAACCCCAGGGATTTGGCCGATGTATTCTAGGCTAATCGGATCATCGTTACCATAGTGTCTAAAAGTCATTTTCATAAGCATATTTCCTTTCAGTATTTCTTCTTATGATAGGTATTTTTCTAGGGTTGCTCTTACAGCACCTGGACCAGCAGATAATTCTCTAAAGAATTTGATAATTTTGTCATCAAGGCCAGCTTCTATGAGGTTTACACCAAATATTTTTTCATTTGCTAAAAGTTCCTTGATAGCTGATATATATTGGATTTCTCCAAGTTTCATTGAGGAAAATATCTCCTCTAGTTCATCCATTAATGGATCTGGAGATAGTTCAAATTCATTGCCCTTATCATCAATTGCCATTAGGTATCTGAGCCAACCAGCTATGGCAAGTGGTATATATGTTAAGCTTGCAGCATTTTTGCTCTCGTCATTCATGTAGCCTTTGATGGTTTGTCCAAATCTTACAGACATTTTTTGACTTGTATCTGTAGCTATTCTTTGTGGGGTATCTGGCATATATGGGTTTGGAAGTCTTATATTTATTACCTCATCTATGAAGTCTTGTGGGTTGATGATGCCTGGGTTAATGACAACAGGAAGTCCTTCTTCATAACCTATTTTCTTGATGAGCTTTACCAATTCTTCATCTTTCATTTCTTCAGCTATTGATTGGTAATCTAATATGCAGCCGTAAGTTGCAAGGGTTGTATGGAGTGGGTTTAGACAAGTAGTCACTTTCATAGTCTCGACATTATTGACTGTGTCACGGTCAGCCATGTAAACTCCACCTTCTTCAAATGGAGGACGACCATTTTTGAAATTGTCTTCAATTACCAAATATTCTGCTTCTTCAGAGTTTACAAATGGGGCGATGTAGGTGTTTTTGCCTGTTATAACTGTGTCCATATTAGTAAATCCAAGCTCTTCAACATAATCTTTAACTACATCAGCTGGTCTTGGTGTGATTTTATCAATCATTGAAAGCGGGAAGGAGATATCATTATTAAGATATTCTATAAATCCATCATCTACTTTGCCATTATCCTTCCAAGCTTGTCCAATCATCATGACAGATTTTTTGACCAAATCCCCATTGTGGCTTGCATTATCAAGGCTAAGAAGGGTTAGTGGAGCCTTGCTATCCTTGTATCTTTCGTAAAGAAGATTTGTAACTATACTCATTAGATGTTTTGCATCTTTTGGATCGCCTTCAATATCGCTTTTTACTACATCCATTAGTTCGCCATTTGATGCATAAAGATTGTAACCTTTTTCAGTGATTGTAAAGCTCATAAGTTCCAAGTTTTTATTTAGGGCTATTTCCTTGATTCTATCTTTGTCAGAAAGAGTTAGGGCTTCAGCAAGGTTAGCTATTAAATTTGTATCAAAGTTTCCATCTTTGTGTAGGGTTACTGATAGGGCTAGATTATCATATGGTTTATAAATTTTGTCGATGATTTCTGTATCAAATGTTTCAACAACAGAAATTCCTCTGTCAAATTTGCCGGATTCAATCATATCTTGACCAACCCTTGCAATGAATCCACGGAAGATGTTTCCTGAACCAAAGGCCAGCCATTTTGGGTCTTTGATTGAATCATCACGTAGCTTTTTGATATCATAACTTGGTACGTGGTCGATTTTTTCCTTGTATTGATCAAAATTTTGAAGTGTTAAGTCCATTTTTATTCCTTTCTTATTTCAAAATATATTTAAAAGCCCAACCTGGCTAGGCTTAGAACTACTTATTTTCTTTTCTCCCAATTGAAGTGAGGTATTGAGTTCCATCTTTCCTTAAAGTAGTGGGCTGCAAGCTTTGGTTTTCTATCTCTTGTAAAGATGCCTTTTTTGTTTCCTTGGACCCTAAGTAGGTTCTGATCGGTTGCAAAATCAGCAAAGTTCCATGGGTGTTCACCGACTACACAGTCATATTCGTCCATTACTTGGTTATTTGCTTTGTAATAGGCTACTTGGTATTCTTCTGTATACATAACTGGATTATCTGCTGTATCATGCATGCCAGCTACCGTATCTGCACCGTATTCTGTGATTATAACTGGTTTGCCTATTTCTTCCCAAATATCAAGCTCTTCTCTGAGAGATTGCATTGGTCCTACAAGGTTTGGACCTCCAAAATACCATCCATAGTATCTGTTGATACAAATTACATCAGAAAGTTTTGAAGATACATCTGCTCTTGGACCACCTCCCATTTGTACGGACACAAGAGTTACTGGTCTGTTTTGTGGGTCGAGTTCACGTGTTAGGTCAAACAGAGGTTTGAAATATTCATAAGCACCCTCGCTATAAGAATCAGGTTCGTTAGCTACTGACCACATCACAACTGAGGCGTAGTTTTTGTCACGAGCAATCCATTCGTGTATTACTTCTTTGTGGTGGTCAAATACTAATGTTCCAATTGACTTTTCGTGACCAAACGTTGGAATAGGCTGACCAGCAAAGTTTGCACCACCGCCGAACATTCCATTTATCCCTACAGCGGGTGTTTCATCTATAACGACAAAGCCAAGTCTATCGGAAAGTCTCATCATTTCTTCTGAATATGGGTAGTGACTTGTTCTATATGAGTTGGCACCTTGCCAAGCCATGAGTGATAAGTCCTTGTAATTCATTACTTCATTTATGCCACGTCCATTAGGGAAGGTGTCTTCATGTTTGCCGTAGCCTTTGAAATAGAATGGCTTTTCGTTGATCAAGAATTTATTGCCATCAACTCTAACGGTTCTGATACCATATGGTAGGCGGTATTCATCTTCGCCATATACTGCTACGATATCGTATAGGTAAGCATTTAGTGGCCACCAAAGTTTAACATCTTTGATACTTAGCTTTCCTTCTAAGCCTTCACTTTGGGCTACACAGTTTCCGTCTTCGTCATAAACATAAACTTTTGCATCGGCCTTGCCATAAACATCAAGCTTATATCCTAATACTGCTTCATTTTCGCTAACTTCATCATTGGTCATTGTTATATCAGAGATGTATGCTTTTGGAGTTGTATATAGTCTGACGTGTCTGGTGATGCCTGCATAGTTAAAGAAATCAAAGTTTGGTGAGTTTTTCGTTTGGACAAAATCTTCGGCCAAGTCTGCTTTCTCGGATCCCATAGAAAGAGCATCGAGCATGCCACCTCCACCAAGACCGCCTATAGGCAGGGTTTCATAATTTACGACATTACTAACAGCAACTGTAAGTAGGTTATTACAATCTTTTACCTTATCTGTGATATCAACTTCAAAAGGAAGGAAACCACCCTTGTGTTCACATACTTCCTCTCCATTGATACATACCTTTGCAAAGTGGGTTACAGCATCAAATCTTAATACAAGTCTATCTTCTGTAAGCTTTGCTGGTACGTCAAAGTATCTTTGGTAGTAGACCCACCCGAAATGGTCGCGGAGTTCTTTGTCTTCATAGATGTCATTATATGAAGATGGAACTGGCATAGGACGAGATTCTTCTAATCTTTTTTCTGCTAAACTTTCATTAAGCTTACTATCACCGAGTACAAACTCCCGCATGCCATCAAGGCTTGATACTATTCTAGATTTTGTTTGAATTGGATATAACATTTTTTCTCCTTTATAAATTAATACTTAGTTACTGATTTCACGTCTACGTTTTAGCTCAAGAGCGTTTGCTTCAACTGTCTTTCTATCTAATGGATAGATAAATTTTAATACAAGCACTAGAGTAATCATTGCTAGGCCTGGAAGTAATGTAGATATGCTATATATTCCACTTAATACATCTGGATCAAAGGCTGTAGCTTGTGAATATCCTATAGAATTCATCATAAATCCAATGATACCAGCTGATAAAGCTTGGCCTAATTTTCTTGCAAAAGAGTATGAGCCGTAGATTGTTCCATCATCTCTTTTATTTGTTTTAACCTCTATATCATCAATAACATCTGTTATCATAGCCCAGATAGAAAAGTTAAATATACCAACACCAACATTTGCTAAAGCTATTATTATTAAAAATAATGTAAGATTAGTTGTTTTTAAGAAGTAGCCTATGATTAGGGCTATTCCACCGACTAAACCACCAACTATTGACATTTCTTTCTTACCGTATTTTAAAACACCTTTTTTCACAAAAGGAGCCATAGCCAAAATCACAACTACCTGTAGAGCAGAAGCTATTGATTGTCCCTTAGCATCTCCAAAATAATTTGGGTAGATATAGCCGGCCATTTGACTCATAGATAGTTGACCTAGTAATAACATTAGGGCTGCAAGTATTATTCCTATAAGGGACTTTGATGTAAACATGCCCTTTAAGGTTTGTCCTAGGCTAACACTTTCACTCTTAGCTTCTGTAACAACACGCTCCTCAACGTTTATATAGCAAATCATGTAGCAAATAACAGTAAGAACTGAACAAATTAAGGCAAATAGGCTCATCTTTGAACCATCCATAACTGTTTGTCCCAGGTCATTTTTAACCATTACAATCATTGGACCAACTACACCAATAACTAGTCCGGCTAAAGTAGCACCTATAGTTCTAAAAGTGGATAGTTCAGATCTATGGACAGGATCGTCAGATATTACTGAAGCCATAGATCCATAAGGGATATTAATCATGGTATAAAAGATTGAACCCCAGAGTATGTAAGTCATATACATCCAGAAAATCTTAAAACCCATTGATTTATCAGCAAACCAGTTTGCATACATCAAGAAAGAAACAAAGGCAACAGGAATTGCAATTCTCTTGATCCAAGGCTTGTATTTTCCTTTTGGACCTGCAAGTGATCTATCTAGTATTTGTCCCATACCAATATCGGTAAAAGCATCTAAGAATCTTGCTAGCATCATCATAGTTCCTACTAAGGCTGGGTTTACACCCATAACATCAGTATAAAACTTTGTCAAAAACATTACTGAAAGGATAAAGGTAAAATCGTTACCAAAATCTCCAAACATGTATCCAATCTTATCTCGCATGCTAAAAGCACGCACATTTGAAACGTCTCTATTTTTCATATACCCTCCTAGAAGTTTTTCTTATATTATGTAAGGGCTTACATTTTGCTTTAAAAAAATATGTAGCCATCTTTACTCTATCCAGCCACAAATTTATAAAAATCGTGGCTAGATAAAATATTTAATTTTTTTCTGTTTGTTATATAGAATTTGATATTCGAGTCGATAAATTATATTAACTAGTTTCTTTTACTATTAATTTAGCTTTTATCATGTTGTCATTTTCAGATGATTTTTCATTATCTATCAATTTAAATAGGCTCTTTGTTGCTATGTCAGCTTGCAAAGCTATATTTTGATCTATTGAAGTTATTTTTTTGCTTGGATAGTTGGTTGCATCAATGTTATCAAATCCTATGATTGCTATATCTTCTGGTATATTAACTCCACAATTTATTAGGTACTTAAATGCTGGTATGGCCAAAAGATCAAGCTCAAAACATATGGCATCTACCCTTGGGTTGGATTTTAGGAAATCATATAATTTTTCCATATCCTTATCTATAACATTGATTTTAACTTCCATAAAGTCAGTACTTTGATAAAATTCGTCAAGAGCTTCTATAAATCCTGCTTTTTTTGCTATATAAGATCTGGTAATATAGTTACTTCCATGGTAGGAAACAAAGATTGGTTGCTTGTAGCCTCTTTTATGAAGATGGTCCATAGCTTGTCTCATAGCGTCAATTTCATCAATATATACATAACTTATGTCTTTGCTTTTATTAAGTGGATTAGCATTTAACATGGCAAAGGGAATATCTTTTGATAGCTTTAATATTTCCTCATAAAAATTTTCTTGCTCATAGGTAGAGCCAACACATACTATAGCATCCACCTTATTTTCCTTTAGTAGGTTAAGATAGGCTATTTTTTCATCCAAGTCATCTGTACTATCTCCAAGAAGAGTAAGATAGCCATTGGCATTGAGTCTTTGCTCTAGCTGGTAAGCTGATTGAGATTCAAAGTATTTTCTTATATCTGGAACCATAATTCCAACAAGAGACGTTTGTTTTTTGGCAAGAGATCTTGCCACTCTATTTGGGCTGTAGTCATTTTCTTCTATGACTTTCAAAATCTTTGCTTTGGCCTTATCACTTACCTTATTAGAATTGTTTAAGACTCTAGAAACAGTAGCAATAGAATATCCTGATTTTTTTGCAATATCATAAATATCCATAGAATCACCTTTTAATATATTTGTAAGCGCTTACATTACACTTATAGTATATCTTCTATATTTTAATATGTCAAGACTTTTTTTATGAAAATTTTGTTGATTTTTAGAATATATACATAAAAAATTTATAAAAGCAGAAGCATTTTTAGCTAATTCGAGTAAACTGTACAATACAGGCCTTAAAATTTAATGAATTTGAAGACCTTATATTTTTCCTATTTAAGATAAGTTTGCAAATTATTAAATTGTTTGCAAATTGGGAATAAATATATAAAGCGAAATTTGAAAGGCGGTAATTTAAGTGGATAACCCGAATGGTAAAGGGATCAAAAAGGAAAAGTTGACACTAAAAAGGATTTTGAAGTTTATAATTCCTTCTATTATAGGAGTGCTACTTCTAATGACTCCTTTTGAAAAAGATGGATCATCAACTGTTATGGCTTCAGTGCTTTCTAAGGCTGTTAATAGTGGTATCGATTCTATTATTCCTATATATATTTTAGTTTTGATATGCATATTCATTTCTTGCATACTTGCTCTTATATATAAGATTTCCAAACCAAGTTTTATAGAAAATAATGAAGTTTTAAAAAATGCAGCAGATATATCTAATTTTTGGCTTTTAGTAAGATTTATTGGTCTTATACTTGGTCTTATGACAGCCTTTAAAGTAGGTCCAGAGGTAATTTATAGTCCGGATACTGGCGGACTTATCTTATATGAATTAATAGGTGGCCTATTTACAATATTTTTAGTAGCTGGATTTGTCTTACCTTTTTTGACAGAGTTCGGTCTGTTGGAATACATAGGGGTGTTTTTGACCTCTGTGATGAGACCTGTGTTTAATCTACCAGGTAGATCTGCCATAAACTGCTTGGCAAGTTGGATTGGGGATGGTACTATTGGAGTTACACTAACCAATAAGCAGTATGAAGAGGGATATTATACAGCTAGAGAAGCAGCTGTTATTGCGACAACTTTTTCTGCAGTATCAATCACATTTTGTTTGGTTGTTTTGGAAAATGTTGGCCTAACAGACTATTTTGGCAAATTTTATTTGACAGTTGCAGTGGCAGGAATAGCCGCAGCTTTGATAGTGCCAAGAATACATCCTCTAGCAGGCAAAGAAGATAAGTACAAGACCAAAGAAGTCAAACCTCAAGCAGAAAATATACCTGACGGTTTTAGCAAAAATGAATGGGCCTTACAACTTGCAGTAAAAAAAGCTGAATCAAACAACAGCGTAAAAAATTATTTTGTAAGTGCAATTAAAACAGTTCTAGGCCTATGGCTAGGAGTTGTGCCAATAATAATGGCAGCAGGTACTATAGCTCTCATAGTTTCAGAGGCAACACCATTTTTCCAAATTATGGGCAAGCCATTCTTGCCATTGCTTAAACTTCTACAAATCCCAGAAGCTGAACTAGCAAGTACGACAATGGTAGTGGGCTTTGCAGATATGGTTGTACCATCCATACTTGCAGCAGAAATAGCAAATCCTATGACAAGATTTATAGTAGCGGCAGTTTCAGTATCTCAACTAATATATATGTCAGAAACAGGAGCTGTAATACTAGGCTCTAACTTGCCAGTTTCACTATTGGATTTGTTTATCATATTTTTGGAAAGGACAATAATAACCCTGCCAATAATAGTAGTCTTTGCTCATATTTTCTTCTAGCAAAAAGCTAAATAATTTTAACAGGGAGCTGTTGCAAATTGATAGATATCTATCGTTCCATCATTGGAGTGCACTCCCAGAAAGTTTGAGGTTTAGCCCGCCGGCTTAGGGAGGCCAAACTTTCTGGGAGGGTGCTCGAATGATATAGGAACGATTTATCTATTTTGCAACAGCCTCTTTTCTTTTATAAATGATAATTTTAAATATAAGTTGTAAAATATTATCATCATAGGAGGATTTATGGATCAAAATGTTGATTTAACCAAGGGTGATATCACTTCATCCCTTTTCAAGCTGTCAATTCCTTTGGCTTTGACGGCTTTTATACAGATTACATATAACTTTGTGGATATATTTTTCCTTGGCAGACTTGGAAAAGATGCAATAGCTGGAGTTGGTATTGCTGGATTTTTATTTTGGATTGCCAATGCTGTTACTCTAATACCAAAAATAGGAACAGGAGTTTATGTTTCCCAAGCTTTTGGGAGAGGAGATAAGAAAGAAACTATCAGGGTTTTAAACAACGGCTATATTTTAACAGCAATTGTAGCTGCAATTTATAGCCTATTAATGTTCTTATTTGCAAATAATTATGTAAATTTCTATGGACTTACAAATACTGCTAGTAAATATGCTCGTGATTATTTGCACATAATAAGTTTTGGTATGGTATTTTTCTTTATAAACCCCGTATTTTCCCAAAGCTTCCAATCACTGGGCAATAGTCTTACTCCCTTTAAAATAAATACCATAGGACTTATAGCAAATATTATTATGGATCCGATTTTTATATTTGGCTTTGGTCCTATAGATCGCATGGAGGCAAAGGGAGCAGCCTTAGCAACCCTACTTGCTCAAGTATTCGTCAGCCTGATTTTTATAGGAGTAATTTTTAGAAAAAACGAACTTCTAAAAAGCGCCTTAACTAGGATAGATTATCAGAGACGTTGGATTAAAAGTATCTTCAAGATGGGTTTGCCCTCTGCTTTGATGAGCGCATATATGGCATTTATTAGCATAATTTTAAATAAATTTATGGCAAGATTTGGAGAAGCAGCAGTGGCAGCCTATACCGTAGGTAGCCAATTAGAAGCTATAACTTGGAATACTACAGAAGGGCTTCAAATAGGTATAGCAGCCATGGTTGGTCAAAATTATGGGGCAGGTCTTTTTGATAGGGTCAGAGAAAGCATAAGGAAATCTTTTCATGTATTACTTATAATAGGATCTATATCGACAATAGTTCTTTTTACCTTTAGATACCCTTTATTTAAAATATTTATTCCAAAGGACAAGGAAACTATAGAACTTGGAGCAAAATATCTAGCTATCTTATCCTTATCTCAAATATTTATGGCAACAGAAATTGGCCTTACAGGGGCTTTCAATGGACTAGGTGAGACCAAAGTACCAGCGAGGATAGCCATGTTTTTTGATACTATGAGAATTCCTCTTTCAATTTTATTAATGCCAATATTAGGAGTAGTTGGTGTGTGGACAGCAATGTCTCTTACCTCAATATTAAAAGGTCTATTTGTAGGTGTTTTGATTAGAAAAAAGGCAAAGTATAAGCTTGGCTAAGGCTATAGAAAGACTAACTATTAAAAGTCAAGAGGTGAAACAAAGAAAATATAAGTAATG
>ERZ782914.208-NODE-208-length-21682-cov-8.298978_pt1 | contig 21682 bp, 19 predicted proteins | sample MGYA00375948_ERZ782914 | MGnify/ENA primary metagenome ERZ782914 (study PRJEB29894, sample SAMN03576417) | human skin metagenome | biome: human skin; feature: left retroauricular crease; material: organic_material | host: Homo sapiens | place: Italy: Trento...
CGCCACTTGTGCCATATGCCTCTGGACGTGCACCTCGCCAAGTTTTTGCTCGTGGCCGTGCTCTTCGGCTGCGTAGATGCAGCTCTGTCGATCGCCGCTGTTCTCAATTCCAAGTCGCCCTTCCTCAGAAATATGGGTCGCGAGGCAGGTCGTGGACGAGCGGCGTTCCATTCGACCGAGGCGCAGAGCGACTTTATGGCGTTCGCTCAAATGTTCCGCGCATGGCGCTCGTCCGTATCTCGGCACCAAGGCCAGGCGTTCTGCTCAGCGCATTCTCTCAGTGCTGATGTACTATATCAAATCGAAGAGCTTCGGCAGCAATACTTTTCATACTTGGTCGATACTGGGTTCGTGCAGGTCGACGCGGACACACGCAATGCCCTAGCTCGGCGTCGATCCCGACAGGGTCGCCCTCGTTTGATGGACATTCCAGCGCACCTCGACACCTATGGTCAGAGCGTGCCGGTGGTTACCCTAGCGCTTGTCACAGCCATGTATCCTAAGCTCTTACAGGTTGATGAGAAGACCCAGCAGATGCGCACCCTTACCAACAACCAGCCAGCGGCCGTGCACCCATCGTCAGTGAATGCACGTCGTGCGCTAGGGACGCCTTCTACCCATTTTGTGTTATACCATGCGATTGTATACTCGCACCGACTGTATGCATGGGAAACGGCCGTCGTGGATGACCGCATGGTGCTGCTGGTGGGCGGTGATGCAGAGTTCAAGCACACGAGTCGGAGCATGTATATCGACCACAACCGTGTACGCATGTCAACATACGACGCGCCGTCTCTCGTGGCGCTCCGCGTGCTTCGAGCGCAGCTGAAAGACATCTTGCAGACATCGTATCGCTCCCCAGGACGACCGTGGACGCCAACGCAGCACCGGACGATGCAGCTCGTATTCCGCACCTTGGGTGTATCGTCATGAAAAGGATCGGGTTGAATCGTAGCTATCGTAAAAGTACACTAGGTTGAACTATTATATGATACATGGTCATCGACTTCCGATGGATGCACGCGATCAAATACCGTGATCGGCGTGCCGTCTTTCAAGGTTGACTGGCGCTCGACAAGCTTGTACTTGCCGACCGCAGGCATCAAAACATACCAGCAGAACCAGTAAAGGGCGCCGGCACCGAAAAAGCCCAAAGCAATAGAGGGGGCCATGCCATACCAAATATCTTTGAAGGTCGCCTCTTCTTCGGAGGGGGGAGGAATCCATGGCACCACGACCAGAAAGGCGGACACGAGCGTGAAAAAGATAGCAATAGGAAGCGTCGCCCTAAAGGTGGGCCTCCATTCACGGAGCCAGGGCACACGGAAACGCGACGAGACAGGGACGTAGGTCAGACAAAGACCAAGCCCCACAGCGGTGTTGACGACATTGAGTGGATACTGCGCAAGACTAAGCACAAGTTGGTATGCATCGCCCTGAGGTGGAGCCAGCATGAGAATCAGCGTCACGATAGCATGCCACGACAGACCGGCGAGGGGCGTGTTGAAAGGGCGATTCGAGGCAAACATTTTGGCAAATGGAATAATATTGTCACGCCCAAGAGCCTGGTTCAAGCGACCTTGTGCAAAAAGAACAGCATAGACATTGGCAACGGCAGAAAGTGCCACAAAAACCGAGAGCGCTTTCGCAGAGCGTTCACCAAACATGTGCTTGAAAAAGGCAGCAGCGATAATCTGCTTGCTGTTTAAGATCTGGTCCATAGGCACAGCAGCAAAATAAGCCACCTGGCACAGCACATAGAGAATGGTTAGAGTAACTAATGACACAATGCCTGCAATTTTCATGGTGCGCGCGGGGTTCTTGACCTCACCCAGCGCATAAAACAAGTTGGAGTATCCGACATAACTCCAGATAGCATTGTAAATGCATTGACAGACACCATACACGTCCGAGCGCGAGTTGACAAACGCGTGTGACAGGTTGTCTGGTGCTCGACCGATTGTGCGACCGGCAAGCGCAGCAAAGCCAGCAAACACAATGAGCAAAAGAATAACGACCTTGAACAGACCAACGGTGTTTTGGAAAATGAGGCCATACTTGGGCAAGGCAGCGTGCATGAACAAGGCAGACAAAATGACCGCGATTCCGATACCCTTGGAGCTCCATTCGTCAGTTTCTTCACCCACTCGGTTAGGATCCTTGCCCGCTCGTAAGAAGTACTGACCCGCGGCATTCGCATTACCGGCTGCCTGACCAAGTAGCAAAGCCTGTGCAGCATAAGCAGACGCCACCAAATGCTTGGGCTTGCGGTACACGTGCTGTAGATAGTTAAGCTCACCACCATTGCGGTGCATCGCCGTAGCAAACTCAGCATACACGGCAAACCCACAACCAGCAATGACTCCGCCGATGACCCAGTAGATAATACTCATACCAGCACTTCCGCTCTGCTCCAATATAGTGGATGTTGTAGAGAAGACACCTGTACCCAGGATTCGATTTACCATAAGGAAGATGGCGGATATAGTGCCGAGCTGCCTGCCTTGAGGCAACTCGTCATAGTGTACTTCAGCTGGGGGGTAATCTTCACCGGCCTCGGTCTTGGAATCGGGCGACGATCCCGGGTGGCCCAGCCGGGTCTCTTCGTCCGAAGGCAAGTCACTGAGGGAGCCCTCCTCCGTTACTATTTTTTTCTCCCCGGCTTGTTTATCGAATGAGCCCGTCATTGTCAATGACAATGGTACGAATACCAGGGAGTAACGGGTGAGCAGAAGATGAATGTGCCTAGTAGTCCGTTTTCTACGTGAATCTTCTGACAGGCAAGGGGCGGCGACGCACTCAGATGTAAGTTGCACGCCATCGGAGAACGTTTCCAGGAATGGAGCCAATCACAAATCATTTGATGCCTCCACTACTATGTTGGGTCCTACGGCACTAAGGGGGACGATATGATGCGAGAGAAATCGCACGTAAGCAAACTGGGTGCAATGGCATCGTGATTCCAACGTGCTCCCGTAACAGCATTCGCCATGGACAGTGGTGATGTTGCGTAATGAGATGTCGTCATCAATGGCGCAGATGGGGGTGGCGCTTGTCTTTCCAACTTGGCAAAGCTGTCTCGTCGAAGCATCACACCGTCAAGGCGAACAGCCGGGTCCGGATGAAGTCTTTGGTGTGCCTCGGCAGGGACGTTCCATACAGGTGTTATCTGCTCAGATAAGGACCAACCCTCGTCGACAGCCCGCCCCATGAGTTCATCGGGCGCATTGAGCGAGTGAGCTAGTGCCACCTCAGCAGCACGTGTCGCGCTGGCGCTTATCGGCGGCACGTGCAGTGACGACACGCCTGGCGCAGATGGCATGCCAAGGCAGTTTTCGATGGTCGTCACGTCAAGTCGCAAGTCGTCAAAATCTAGTCTCGGCAGCGAGTCTAGTGGGCTAAACACCAGGCACTGCCGTGCATTGTCCATGTCAAGCAGCTGGTCTAACGACAGGGGAGGCGCCGCTGGCATGATCGGCACAGATGCAGCCGTCGACGCAGGGGTGGCTTGAGCTGATGTGGCCATCGTAGGAGGTGACGGTGCTACCACGGACGACACTACCGCTGGCGTCTGTGCCTGTATCGCGGATGGAGAGAACGCTGTGCTTCCTAGTTGCATGGGCGAAGATGAGAGGTTTATGGGCCGTGTTGGTGCCTCAAAAGCGAAAGAATCGGTTGACGCGGTGCCGGACCACTCCGGGACAGCAGTGGGAACAGTCTCTTCACACTTGATGATGCCATTATCTTCTTGCTTTAGATCATGTGAATGCTCCCTTATGAAAGGAGGCGGTGGAGCTTCAAGACGTGGTGGCGGCGGCGGTGACGGAAGCTCTGGCTCAGGGGACATAAAGTCCGACTCTAGCGTGGTTGTGCGCCTCGCATGCGATCGGCGATTGCGTCGATTTTGGAACCAAATAGTGACCTGACGTGGTTGCAGTCCTGTTGCATGGGCGAGTTTGTACTTTTCGGCCTGCGTGATATTGGGTGCATGCTCAAAGGCACGCTCTAGAATGGCAATGGCATGAGCACTGTGAGGTCTGTGCGATTCGTGCGGTGCGTTTGCATCAGCTGCAAACAATTTGAGTTGTTCATCAACGAGCGCAAGGATAGCATTTTGCATGTCACACGCGGCCATTTGACACTGGACTTCAAACAATCGCTGGATCTGAGGAAGGGCCCGCTGGCGCGCAGATCCCCAGCGCTGCTGAGCATCGCGGAAGTGTTCTGTGTACATGTGCTTCAGCTGCTCTAAAATGCGCTCATACATTGAAACAAGTGCATCGTGTACATCATTCGATACAGGGCGCTGTCGCAAAGCAACCACAAACGATTGAGCACAGACATGTTGCAAGTTTAAATGCGCGTCGGGTATATCCATTACAGGACTTTGAAGAACAGGTGCATGTCCTGTTCGCAAGTTGCGCAATGTATGAAGGCACTCATCTAGAAAATCAAGCTCGGGGCGCATACAGAGCTTGTGCGACAAAAAAGGCCTGACCTTTTAAGAGGGAGGCGAAACAAAGCGGGCGGCCTGAGCGCCGGCGGCATGTATTTGTGGAGGTACTTTGTGTCGTAAGGCCGTCACGACCCAAGGGGGGTTTGTTTGATGACGGTGGGAAGCAAAACCGGCCAATGCGGGCTGTGGAGCGCCGTGTGTGCCCTGACGATGTTGTTTGCTTTGATCTACTACCGGCACCCTTTATCAGCCATAGTAGCACTGCTCAGGAGCACACTCGGTGGAGAGCGTACTAGCCGTAAATGTGTTCGCATATGCTATACCTTCTGGTGCATAGACTCTCAAGATCAGATAAGGTACAATGTCAAACCATGGCTGGGCGGTGGCGTCCACACGGAGGTGGAGGATAATGAGAGCAGCGTCCTTTGTGTCAAGCTTTGATCCGTGAGCCAACCAGAGATGAGGCGAAGATCGAGCTACGCCTTACAAGTTGGTATCCCCCCATGTTAACGCAGGAGCAAATTAGGCAGAAGCTCTTGGAATTTGAATGCACACTTTTGAACGCATTGGCTAGTGAAGTAGATGAGTCGTATTACGCACAGCTAAGGCAATTGACGGAGACAGTACGGCACGAGTTTTCAATGCAGCAGGAACATGGCACACTAACCAATGCCACACTTCAATTAGGTGCGCGAGTGAGTGAGCGATTGGAACAACTGGGGCATCTTTTGCATGAACAACGCACGCAAATGCAACGGATTCATTCAGCTGCCAACATGGAGCTTGCTACGATCCTGCGAGGCCCCACAGGACAATCCAGTGAAGGCGGATCTTGCTCAGATAGACGTGATCCAGCATTGAATGCAAAGCATATGCGAAATTGGTTCCTGCGTAACTTAGGACATCCATTCCCGTCACGAGAAGAAAAGGAGATGATTCTGGCCGAAACAAATGCATGCATAAGGGATCGCAGCATGCGATTGAGATACAGTCAAATTGTTCTTTGGTTCATTAATACACGCAGACGCTCAGGATGGACTTCGTTTCTTCGATGCTACGCGCGCGGTGATAAGACCAAACTGTTGGAGCTAGCTTGGGCCATCCAGAATGAAGAGGGTGGAACGCATGAGACACGCCATTGGTCCGCTGGAAATTTGCGAGATCTTCCTGCTGGTTCGAGGCGATCTATCCAGTCCGACACTTCGAGTGTACAAAGACACATACGCACGCTGCTACCAAATTTGAACGACGATGCCATTTGCACGATGCGACGTGAATGGTCACGTATTGCTGATCGGGTTCGTATTGGCGCTAAAGAGCGTGTGGGTGAGTGGGTGGAAGAGGTCATTCGTACTCCTAGCGTGCCTTCTGCCTCTGCCTCACATCGTCGCGCGCTCCGACGTGTGATGCCATAGAAGTATGTTGTGGAGGTAGTGTTGTTGCACGCACGAGATAAAGACGTTGAACGAAAAAATCGCAAAAGGCCACTAAGCCTAGCCATTGGAAATATACCATCATGTCTCATTCGTCATATGCGCATACAGTCAGCGACCCCACCGACATTGTCAATAAACTGCGTGAACAGATAGGTCCCGTGAAGCAGAATGTGCGAACAGCGTTTGGTAAACGCATGGAAGAGTGCCTTTCTGACTTGGAGGCCAAAGATGCAGCAGCCCGAGCAAATGACCCTAATGTATCACTACAACATCGACTAACTGCCTCCAAAATGCTTGTTAGCGCGGCTTATGTATACTTGGATATGATTTGGATGTATCTCAAGACGAAGGGGATTGATCCTAGCATGCATCCCGTGCATGCAGAACTCGAACGCGTGCATGCATACTTTGACAAACTTAAAAAGGTTGGTACACCGGACCTTGATAAGCAATCCAATCGACTCCGTGTAGATGCAGATGCCTCAAAGCGTATGGTGCATGCTGCTACAAAGCTGGGCAAACACACTAGGTTCGACGAGCAAGACTCGGAAAAACAAGCTCAAGAGGAGGATAGCGCTGCATTGACCAAAAAGTCAAAGAAACGCACCACTGGAAAAGCCAAGAAGACAAACTAATATGTTTCGTGATAGCGGATATAGTATACCCAATGTGGATAATTGATGCATCCACTAAGAAATTTTTTTATCTTATGCTTCGAAGACCGCTAGTGACACAGCTCCGAAAATCTTTTAATACCATCCATTTGACGCGTCGATGGCGCTCGGAAATTGCGACCGGCTCTTTGGATGAAAAACCTACGGTCGCGGAATTGGACAAGCTATTCGCTCAATCTCGATCTTATGATGCCAAAAAAGTTTGGACACATACTTTCACAAGGATGAGTGACTCTTTCACCCGGCAACAGCTCTATGAGCTTGCGCGTAGTGCTAACCTCAAAGATATGAAAGCATCTACACCCAAGGCTATGATTGTGAAAGCGTTCCTTGAACAGCGATTCAATCTGACAGATCCAAATGAAGAGGCAGCATCGATATTTGTTCGCTTGCCCATGAGTAGCGTCTTTTTACTTACACAATGCGGCGCATTGTTATTTAAATCAGCTCAAAACTTCGGCGCCCAAGTATATATGGGAAAAAGTGGTAATGACGTTGGGGTCGCGATCACCGGAACCAAACGAGCCGTGCAAAATATGCAGGACTGGTTAGAAACGTTTGAACGAGGCATCCAATATAGGTCAACACCGTACAGGCCACAAGCCCACATGCTACCCTGGATAATGAAACGGACTCAGTGCCATGTATCGCAGGATACTGGTGACGCGAAGCTTGCCTTCTTGCATCCTTATCATGCGCAGCAAGCTACAATGTTATTGGAGCAGCAAATGCATGTGCAACCATTACAATGGGAAAACCTGTGGTCTTTCACACCTGACAGACACGTAACTGCGTCACCTTTGCCTTTCTGTCCATCAAGTATGGCTGATCCATCAGACGAATTCAATGTATCTCTCGGCACATGGACCCGTCTCTCAGGTGGGATAAGTGACCTACCCAACGTACTCTGCCATTTAAATGACGCTTCTCTCGTGGATCCTTTGGCTTGGCTGTCTTCAAGGGCATACCAAATGGAGCCAGCATCCGACCCATCGGTCATGGTTGATGGACCGTGGGAATCGCATCTCTCGCTCACATTTGGGCACATTCTATGGAAAGACCAGCCATGCATAACGCAGCCTCTTACCTCACACATTTCTGCACCAGCTTTTTTTTTCGAGTCTGAGCTGCCCAATGCAACCACGCAAACGCCATATATACCCGGTTGGACAGAAATGTCGATGGATGAACTCGAAACAGAGCGCATCTACTATCGCGGGTTAACGCCATGGGGTCCCATGGATTTAGTGGTAATGCACGAAATGCAGCATGAACAACTTGTTCCACGTGCATGCTGGTGGCAATATGAGACGCATGTGCCCATATTGTGTCCCTTTAGCCCTGTCGATGTGTGCCTCACTGCTGTGAATCGAGCGCCTACGCGCCTAGATGTACCAGAACTAATCAGAACCGTGGACTCGGATGACAGTTTTCGCTCATTACCTACTACTCTATCGGTAGAGTTCGCAGGCACTAAGTTCTGGCGGCTATGGAGAAGTGAGCGCATAGTGCAACGCACATCTTCGTACACTCATACTGATCACCCTAATGAGCTCATCTTTCATCGTGTATCTCTGCGCCGAAATTCGATGCCGCACTTCTCACACATAACGCGCATTGATTTCCCTACTTGGTCGAACGATTACATTGGTATACTCACTTCGCTTTTACGCACATCCTACCCTACTCTTGGAAAACAATAACTCAATTTGACTCGGTATGAAGAGACAGGGCTCAGCATGGATTTTGAGCTTATTCGGCTCTCGCGTCACATTCTTCGTCTGAGCTCAATCTCTTGATGACATTTGACCCTGTACAATATTCCAGCATGAGTACGTCCCCCTTGATTTTGTTTTCGAAGCTGGTGTGTCGAGATCGTATCGGCGTAGGAAATGGCAAGGGTAGGGCAACGCGTTACGTTTGTGGATCGCTACATGTATGAAGAGGGGTATGAGAATTCTGCTTTGCTTGTTCTGAAAAGGTCATTTGCTCCAGGTACATGGATGCACAGTATTTCGACCATACGAAGAAAGGCTTCGAACTACGGCGCTCGCTTCTTTCGTGTGCCCCTATTTCCATGGGATGGGTATTTTTGCGTTCGGGCGCCCTGGCTTCGAACGATACACCCTGGCAGTTTACAAAGAGAAAAATCGCCACGAAAATTGAAAAGGATGCGTTTGGACAAGATTACGAGCATGCACTTTGTCGGTGCGATGCCCAATCAGTAGTACGCGAGATAAGGACAACTGATGAGGCAAAGCAAACCTTTGAAAAACGTTGCAACCGCACCTTTAAGGAACCTACACGCCTTTAGCAAAAACATGGGGGAAACGAGAATCCACTCACAAAATGGGACGAGGCACGAAATGCGGCTTTGTTCCATATGAGCATGGCAGAGCGTCTGGGCTTTCATGTGGTCCGAACCCGACTCTTAGCGAGCTTTTCATGAGCATAAATGGTATGGTGCCTTACTTGTGTCGCGATCGAGGCAAAAAACGGTCATTGTACGCCAAACGCATCCTTTTGTCAGCTGGATGCTAGACGCCATCGTTCGCCGAGCAGTACGATGTGGGATTTTCGTCCCTATTCTTAAGACTTCAGCATATAGCATTTTTACATTCAAACGTCACCCCGAGGTGACGTTTTAAGGATCACCGGTCACGTTCAACATAGAGTCAGGCACGCACACATAGGAGCCGCCGCTGACGAAATCTTAAAGCGCGCTATTAATGCAATGAAAAGGAAAATGCCTGTTCCGAGAAGATGGCACCTCGCCAATACATCCACATATTAACACATGCATATAGAGCAGAATGATCCGAGAAATATCCACCATGTTCTCCGACATGTAATTACATGGACCAGAGAAAGGCAGAAGAGCACCTAACACGAATGTGATACCATTGTTATTCGTTCCACAAAACGAAATTTATTTTCGTCTAGGCAGAGGATTTGTTGATTGTATCTGGTAGCACCGGACATGCCCTCAGTTTTTCGCCATTCATGGATCGTCTAATGACGTTTCATCTCCTGCATGTCATGAAGAGGTTACCATATATGCGGGACATAGGCTTGTCGGTGAATGAACGCGGGAATGTCTTGCTCGAATACCATAAGCTGGTAGAAAAGCTTGTGGACATGAGCACACTGATCGACTGGGTTCATATATTCATAATATACCTCCAACTTACATGCCGTAACCAAAGCTATAGTGTTAGGTCGATAGATTCTGAAAATCATCTAAAGCCTTGGATAGCTGGGCATGTCGCTGCTTAGAACGTAGACGTGGCCGGAGTAAGGAATGAAGAAGTCCTTTCGTGTCCTGAGGCTCGGATCGCATTGTGTGCAGCGCAAGGTCGAGTTCAGAGCGCGTCTCGTCATCGTGCGCCTTGGAAATATGCTTGCATTTGGACGAACGCGACAATTGAGAAGATGCAGAGAGAGTTTTGCCTGAGCGAACCTGCGACTTGGAGGCCTTCCCGCCCTTCAGGCGCCCCATGTTGACAAAAATGTGGCGCGTGACGAAATATTCAGATGGCTAGCGAAATTACGTCAGTCCTGTTGAGTGGCACATTTCATAGTCGCTAAAATCTACATAGCTGAAAACAAGAGATTACGGATTTAACTACACAAGTTCATAGCTTGTGGTCATGAGGGAAGAAGCGGAATGACTGGCGAATACCAAGATCGGCAAGGACTTCCTCGGTACCACCTAGTACGGCATCGTACTTGTAATTGCGGTTATAATTCTCAATCTTGCGGCCCATGCCCGAGCGCGTAAGACCGCGACCACCCATGATCTGGACTGCATTATCAGCCACCTCGTGGCTGATTCGGGTCGACCAAGCCTTGAGCAGAGCAATAGGACCAGCCAAGAACTTGGATTGCTGCTTATACGACATCTTGTTCATCTGCAGTGTAATATGCTCCAGGAAGGCTTGGCCAGCCTCGACTTGGGTGATGAGGAATGCGAGTTTCTGGCGCACCACGGCCTGTGATGTGAGAGGGCGGCCAAACACTTTACGCTGATGGATCCATTTCATAAGAATCTCGCAAATACCACGAGCACCTCGTATCGTACCACAGCACATAACCCAACGCTCGTGGTTGAAGTTGGACAGGACAATCGGAATACCCATGCCATCCTGACCAATTACGTTCTTGGCTGGCACCTTGATATTATTGAACATGACAAAGGCCGTGCCTGCTGAAGGCGAGTACGATGTGTGGATGAGACGAGTTTCTACGCCCAGAGCGCGGGGAATCAGAATGACGGCAAAGCCCTCATCTGTACGACAGGCAGTCGTGAAATAGTCGGCGAAGTTACCATTGGTAATCCACTTCTTCGTGCCATTCACGATGTAATGCTGACCATCCTCGGTCTTCTTGGCATACGTGCGCAGGCCCATGACGTCGCTACCGGCAAACGCCTCGGTAATGGCTAGAGAGATGAATTTTTCACCCCTAAACACAGGCTCGACAATCTCCCTCTTCATTTCATCAGAGCCAAAGTTGATCACAGGTGGAAGACCAATGACCATGCCGCCCTGAAGAGCATCCATAAAGCCACGCGTACCGCAGCGCGAAAGTTCTTGCGTGATAATCAGTTCGTGGAAGTAGTCAAATTCCTCAGGCTTGATGTCAGCAAACAGCTTGCGGCCAGCGAGATGCTTTCCTGGACCCAAGCGCATAGCATTCAGACCGTTAGCACCCATAAGTTGAACGAGCTCAACATCAGGGCGTTCGCCGCTGACCTCACACTTTTCGGCCACAGGCAGTACGTATTTTTCCGTGAACACACGCATCTCACGCTGAAGGCGGCGGTGCGAGTCGGAGTAATAAGGCGAGTGGAAGTTTTCTACGAGCCAAGCAGGCTCCGCATACGGTACCTTGGAGATGTCACCAGGCTGTGGATACTGTATATGTTAGATATGGGTCCAGCTTTTGCTAATACGTACATGCACTTTTGGCTCCTCACCTTCCACCTTGCCAATAATGAGGTTCTTGACACCTCGACGCATCAGCACTTCAATTGAGTGAAGACCAAAGAAAGTCTCCGTGGCATCCTTTCCAGCCACGTCATCCATCAAAAGCACTGCCTGGCCACCAGGGTGCGCATCAATAAATTCACTCAAATCATACACGTATGAGTCAACGATGATCCAGAGATCGTCGGGCTTGTTGTGCTATTTCTGTTAGAGCTCATATACAAATCTGTGCGCATACCTTGGCGATTTCTTCGCGCGAAAAACGCTTCAGTTCTTGCGTCATGATAGTGTTGTAGGAAAGCAGCTTCGACCCCAAATTACGAGACTCGATTCAAATGGTTGCCGAGTCGATATTAAAGGGGATATTTTATTGGCTACAATTTCGGCGTGGGGTCACATGTCCGGAGACGCCGGCCACACACCGGATGAAATGTGGAGAAACGACGTGATACTTACCTCCACACTATAATTTCATCCCTCATTTAGTTGGCGCGTCTCGCACATGGGGCTGCTGAGCATTTTACAGAAGAACAAGTGTATGTCATATGCTCTAGCTCATGCAGCGTAGACAAGGATCGAGAATTGCGCATTCTGTTTTTAGGATTGGATAATGCGGGGAAAACGACCACGCTAAAACAACTGCTGGGAGAACCATTGGATACCATAAGTCCAACCTTCGGGTTTTCCATACGCACATTAGTGCGACATTCGTACGTGGCCTAAGACATAAAACTTACGCGTAATCAGATTCACATTAAATATATGTATGTATGGGCCACAGCATGCGTTCATGTGCTTACACCATCTCAGGGGATGTAGGTGGGCAGCGAACGCTTAGGCCCTATTGGCGAAACTATTTTGAAAAGACAGATGGCGTTGTTTGGGTTGTGGACAGCGGAGACGTCACTCGTATGCATGATTGCCGAATGGAATTATGGAATTTGCTTGGAGAAGAGGTACGTGGATAGCAACTTATCAGCCTCAGCGCCTAGCTAGTGCAAGTATATTGATCCTTGCCAATAAGCAAGACGTACCAGGAGCACTTGCATCAGATGACATTCGCAAGGTAAGCGCAATGAAACGGCATCGCGATTGACATGCTGTCAGCTATTGAAACTAGATGATATTCAGACACATGCTTGGAGAATACAGCCTACCAGTGCCTATACTGGAGAAAATGTCAATGGAGCTCTCGATTGGCTCTTGGAAGATATACGCGAACGATTGTACTACTACTAAGCCAGTTTGTATAGGTGGAGTGAATCTGTCAAGTATGCTTAGGTCATCGTGCCGAGCTGTCAATCCAACTGGCAGCGCTTCTAGATTGGAAAGAGCAGTGGAGATTCACAACCTGCGCGGCCATTGACCGAACATGACTATCCGCGCGGTGCTCATATTCAACAACTATGGCCGACCAAGGTTGACAAAGTTTTATTCGCATCTACCAACGGACCGACAGCAAACGCTTATCCAGCTCATTTTCCAAATTGTGAGTCGTCGTGACGAGAATGCCGTATGCAATTTCCTGGATGCACCTGAACTCACGCCATTCCTGCCACCCACCACCGGGGATGCATGGTCTAGGCTCAAGACAACGTCATCTCTGAAATCTGATGAACAGGAGGACGTCAGCAGTGACTTTGATCCTTGGTTAGACTACGAAGATGATCTATCGACCGAGAAGCTTCAACATCATCATGCAACACATCGATGGCGACCCGATGACGAGCTTCGCGTGATATATCGCCATTATGCCACATTATACTTTGTGCTTGTCGTCGACCAGAGCGAGAGTGAGCTGGGTATTTTAGATTTGATTCAGGTTCTAGTCGAGGCGTTGGATGAATCCTTTGAAAATGTGTGCGAACTCGATTTGATCTTCCATTTTGAAGAAGTGCATGCTATCGTCGATCAGATTGTGCAAGGGGGGCTCGTCCTTGAAACGAATCTTGGACAGATTGTGACTGCCGTGCAAGCTGTACGTCAAGGTTATAAAGCCCCGTTGTCATCCGCTTCATCGATCAGCAGCTTGCCGGGCTCTCTTGCTTCTAGCCTGAGTTCTGCATGGTCACCTTTATCTCTCGGCCACCTTGCTGACCGCGGGACTGATACCCTGGACTTTATTCAACAGTTTGGATCGCAGTATTGGCATGCCATTCAATCCAATTCTGCGCGGCCCTCCGGGATGCGCTCACGCTTTTTGTGATCCACCGCTGTTCCTATATACCCAGCCATGAAGCCGTTTGTGAAGAAAAAAGGAAGTTTTTCGCTACAAAGAGAGTCATAGTCGACCAGCGGCTATGACAACAACGGAAACGAAGCGTAATAAGGGGAGTAAAACTCCATATAAAGGACAGATGGCCCAAAGACATGCACAGTTCCATTAGCGAGACTGGCTTCAAGAGGTGCCACTGTCAACCAAAACAAAATAATGAAAATGAATCAGAAAAGGAATGCAAAATGAGGTAACTTCGCTTCATCGCATCGCAGAGCGATATGGAAAATCGCGCATTTACATCGTATTGAGACATCACCAAACCGTTACACAGAATCCCAGTATTGACACAAACTTATTGATCCGTAGCCCTTGATACCCGTGAAATGACATTTGCTAGCTTAGAGAAGCTGGTAATCGACACCCGTAAGAACACCTTCCTCAAGACCCGCAAACTTAGAAAACAGGCCCTTCGTGGCGTCAAAGTGACCGAACCCGCAACCATCGCAAAAGTCACGGATCGTTGCTTCGACGGTTTGTCCTTGGTAGTGGAGACGAACTTTTTGGTTGCACGAGCCGTAGCCACCGTTTTCAGCGACGGCCACGATAAAGTCATCATCCGACGGGGCATCACCACCACAGGCGGGAGCGTTAAGCATACCGCCAGCGTACCATGTCATCTTTCCTTGACCGCGCTTCTCAATGCCGTTTTCCTTGTGCACACGGGCTTTGAGCTGGTGAGCGCGCTCAACATGGTTAGCCGACACGGTTGCGGAGCCGGCAACAAAGAGGGCAGCAAGAGCAATAATAGAAGAGAACTTCATTTGGCTGTTGAAGGATTTGCGTCAAAAGTGGGTTTTGAAATTTCAATCACGACCAGTCGCGAAATGGATAAGGTGATGGGATGCTTGGGCAAGCGAAGCGAGGTGCTTACGGGAAGTGGTAAGGCGGAATCCCGAGTGGCCGTTGGTCCTTTTATTTAACCCTGAATCGCAGGGCGGAATTCGAGTCCCCCACTTGTGTGGCACAAGGTCTCTTCGGCCTTTCCAAAGAATTCGTCAACCTTGGTAGAAATGCGGCCAACCAAGAGTCGATACTATTCTCCAATAAAGTCATGCATCTCGCGGCACAGGAAATGCATGTCGAAACGTGCACCTCGCATGATGAGATATGTCATATCTGCACTCGTGGTATGTATGCGTACTTATGTAATTGTACGAGGCTATGTTGCAAAGCAATTACACACTGCGTGTAAGCAACGACCAACAGCGCTGTAAACCCGTGCCCATAGATGCAGCCTCAACACCGTCAGCCAATGCCCATTCGATAGGTTGCACGTATGAAGAAGGAGACGCCGACGCCGCCAACGTCTTGTCGCGCCGATTCGATTCGCGCGGCGATAAAGCATCCACTTCAGCCAATATCACGTGCATATGCCAGTGTAAATGGCTAAATTCGTGTCGCACGCGTCCCAATCGACGAACGTTGGTGGGGCGCAGGATGACGGGCGCGTTTACCGCGGCAGGACCTTGGTCGGCGGAGGTTCTCATGGGTGGAGGCGGACGAAGTGACGCCACGAAGTCATGCGTGCGATCCATGCATGTCGAATCGTCGAGCTCCTCATCATAAGGTATAGGCAGGATATCTGTGGGGAACTCCCATAGTTTGGCGAGCAGGCCCTGGTCAGGTCGCTGTGAGATCATGTATAGCGGTTCAGCTAAGTCCACACCGTCGAACGACGTTGCGCGGATAATGCAAACCAGACGTGTTTCATTGCGCGGCGGTTGCTTGGCGATACGCATGGGGAAAAGCTGGGTATACTTGGTGCACAGATCGAGTCCCTGGCTCTTTTTAGGAGGAGCAGCTTTTTTTCCCGTGAGGGTCATTTGCTGGAGTGATTTCTTTTTCTTAGGTGACGTTGTCTCGATGTCTGTCGGGTCATCGGCTGGGTCGGGAACGGGAGCGCACCAAGTGCACAAGTCCTCCATGTCTTTCTCCTCGCTTTGAGCCAGGTCTCCCTCATACATACGTCCTTCCGCATACGTCAGGCATGTTGGCTTGATGGGACATGTGTCGCAGCCAGGTCGTGTTGGCGTGCAAAGTGTGCTTCCCAGCTCCATGAGTCCCTGATTCCAGCGCCCTGGCACGTCGCTGCGCTCGTGTGGCGCCACGCTCTCAACCAGCATGCGCGCCATGTGCCAGAGCAGGTCATTGGTACTTTTGGCGCGTGGATCGCTGTACAGGCCCGTCTGACGACATAGGACGCGTGCGACGTTTCCGTCGAGAATGGGCACGGCGTGGCCAAATACGATGGACGAAATGGCGCCAGCTGTGTACGGTCCCACGCCTGGTATGTGCTCCATCAGCTCTTGTGCGTTGGCAGGCAATTGGCCACGCAAGTGTGGATCAGTCATGACTTTTTGAGCAGCCTCGTGGATACGACGCGCGCGGCCATAGTATCCTAGACCTCGCCAGACAGCAAGAACGTCGTCAACAGACGCATTCGCTAAGGCCTCAAGCGTCGGCCATTTTTCCATCCATGCCTTCCAATACTCGCGCACAGTTTCGACGCGCGTTTGCTGCAACATAATTTCCGAGATCCATACTTCATACGCCCTTCGCTGAATGCGCTCTTCCCGTGTGAGAGGGGCCTCTGCATCTAAGCGTGGTCGCTTAGAACTATGTGGCACATCTGGTTCGATCCATGCCTGACGCCATGGCATGTCTCGATCGTGCTGTTTGTGATCAAACCAGGCCAATAAATGCTGTGCCGTGTCGGGTTGGTCGAGAAGGTAGGGCCGATGATATGTTGGTGCATGTGGGCGCCCAAGTGGACGCGCTGCATGCACTTTGCTCCCGTGTGTTCTCGGTTCACTCAAGCATGCCCACGCTGGTGTTTTGGCACGCGTCGTCGCACGCGTTGGTGCCATGAGGGAAAGTGCGAAAAAGTGCATACTACCTCCACATGAACGGCCCTCGCCTGGCGTGAGGAGCACCCGCCAAAAGGATTACTGTGCTGCAGACCTCTTGTTGGGCGGGGTAGATCATGCGCTCATGTTTGCGAACTAGCACAACGTTACGGTATATAAAAGGAATGGGATTGTATTTATGCAGGTATCATAGCTTGCAGCTAGACGTCGGCTTTTGTGCTAGCGGCGTGGATTGTGGAGAGCCATGCAGGTAATCGCGCAACATCCCACCCATAGCGCGGCTGGAAAACTATGTCGCTCGCATCGAGCTGCATGTGGAGGTATACGCGTCGGTGTCGATCCGTGAAATGGGCCTATTTTTCCCATCGCGTTGGGCCATGCCACCACGTCGATCGTCAGCGCGACGGAACGCGCCTGACGCAAGGCGGCCGGTCAAGCTGCCTACGCTGGTCAACGCTGATGGCAGCATCAATGTCGCTCGAATAGAAGACGATGAAGCGAGCAACAGTGGTCTTTTGGACCTTGTGCCGTCGCTTCCCAGCACGCGTATACCATCGACGCAAAGCGTACACACACCCATCCTTGACGACGACGCGGCGCGCATGCCGCCGCCTTTGCTTGGAAAAGAGCGCGCACGAAAAGTGTCGCGCAGTGACGCGCCAAGGACGACCTTTTCTACGCATGCGCCCTTACATGATGAGCGCTCCGTCTCATCGGACGAGTCGAATGTCAGCGTCGTGGTACACGACCAAGATCCACCGAAGGCACCCGTATCTGATCCAACACCGAACCTCCCAATGCGCCTGCGACGGTGGATGCACGATGCCATGAAGCAGCACATGTATGGGACAGCCATCTTCTGGGGCCAGCAAGTGGTGGCGTTGGAAACGAGTGAAGCCGCCTACAATGATGCCTACTGGCTAGCGCAGGCCTACTTTCTTACACACCAATATGAACGCGCCGAACAGCTTCTCACGACGCCGCTCCGATGCGGTGCTGTACCCCTTCCGCCCGATTCCCATGGCGAGACACCTGTAGGTACGCGAGGTGATGCGCTGCACGCAGCGTTGACCGCTACGCGTGCCTCAAGTGTACTGCCCACGCAGCTACAGGAACGTCGGCGCCATGCTGACACATATGCTAGTGTTGCACCCAGACAAGATGCACCGAAAAGCGCCGCTCGCACGCGCGTCACGTCGGCTCGCCGCCGAAAACGATCGCCGTCACCCAGTGACCCATTCCAAGTGTCGCAAGAGGCGCCTATACCGATGGACGACGAATTTTCGCGACTCGTGGTGCGTGCCGACGCATCTGAGCGACCAGGACCGTGTCTCGTGAACTGGAGCGCACCTTGTCGTTACCTGGCGGCACAGTGCCAGGTGCGTATGGGGCAGTTTCACGAGGCGCTTGCGCTGACGGGGGAAGATCATACGCGATGGACGGGTCATGCCATGTCAGCCAAGACGCCCGCGCTCGACGGTGGACTCAAGCTGGGCTCGAGTGTATGCCATTTGCGCGGTCAGATCTACTTGCGGCTTGATGAGCCAGCCAAGGCCAAAGAGGCATTTATGTTAGCGCTAGCGCTGGACGTGAAGAACTATGACAGTTTCGTGGCGCTGGTGCACGGGAGTTTGCTGGGCGAAGAGGAGCAATGGTCGTTTGTGCAGACGCTTGAGTACGCTGCTCAGGCTGGCGCGGAAGACCATGCACAGGCAGATATGGAGTGGGTACGGCTCATGTACACGACGCAGTTGTCGCAGCGCATGGTACAACACGCACTGCATGCTGCACACGCGCGGCAAAGCATCGTGAATGCGCACGAGGGCATGCGCTCACACCCGCCAGTGCTGTACAGCTTTGCCGAGCAGCTGTGGCAGGCGATGCGGTTCGAAGACGCGTTTACAGTGACACAGCATATTCTGTCGCTCGATGCGGGCTTTTTCCTCGCATTGCCGATCCACCTGGGTTGCATGTACTATCTGCCACGACTCCGTCCGTCGTTGTTCCTTCTGGCTCACAAGCTGACCGAGGCACACCCTGATAGCTGCGAGGCATGGTACGCTGTCGGTATATGGTACGCCGCTGCACATCGCTGGAGCGACGCGCGCCGCTACTTCAGCAAGGCGTCCTTGCTAGACCCTCGATTCGTTCCATCATGGATCGCCTTTGGGCACAGTTTCGCCCTCGAAGGCGAGTCAGACCAGGCCATCACAGCATACTCCACGGCCGCGCGCAAGTTTCCGCAGGCAGGCCTCCCGCGCCTGTTTATTGGCATGGAACAGCTGGTGCAGGGCAATCGCAGCCTGGCGCTGCTCTTTTTAGAAAGCGCTGCCGAGGAACTTGAGAGCGACCCACTATGCGCCAACGAGCGTGGCGTCGCGCTGTTCCTCAGCGGACAGGTCACGGAGGCCATGCACCTGTTTCACCAGGCTATCCAGACTGCGTCCGAGACACAGCACCCCGCCTCAGCATGGTCAGCTGTGCACCTGAACCTCGGCATGGCGTATCGTCGCCTGCATCGCGACGACGATGCACGCGAATGTTTCCTGCGCGTCATTGAGCTCGATGCCGCTTGTGCACCCGCCTACATCGCCCTCGGCATGTGTGCACACCGCCAAGGCGACCTAGCTGGTGCCGTCGGATGGTACCACGAAGGCCTGGGAATTGATCCGCGTGATCCCATCGGCACGGAACTGCTGGCCATAGCTCTGGATGCACGCGCAGCGCAAGGCCTGCCCGAGGCACTGGCCCTCTCGGTGGAAGAAACGAGTGTGTCGATGGAGGAGTCATCAGCGGCTTAGGTATGCCGTGAGAGCGTTTATGTTGACGTCAAGCGCAGCGATACGAGGCTGCTGCCCATCTGTGGCCACAAGGTACTGTACAAGCTGCTGCAATCGCTCCTTTGGCAATGACGATGGACAGGGCTCGTGCGATACGAGTGCCTCTAGCGCCTGCACAACCTTTTCGAGATAGTCATCATCATCACGCACATATGTACCAGAACACAAACTCAAGGAGGTGGGCGCATCGACTTCCATGTCCTCACTCGGCACAACTGAGTCGACAAGCGCCCCAATGATGCCGCGATCCACAAGAAGCTGGGCCACAGGTGGATACGTCGTTGCGTGCTGCATCGTCGCTGGTGCCTCGTCTGTAGGGGGATGCACACGTGCGATGGGTGCCTTTGGAGCCACAGGCCCGGCAACCGGCGTGTCGAGAGCATCCTTCGCCTGATGAAGTAGCTGAATCAGAAGAAAGGCCACCTTGCGACGCACGGCCAAATTATTGATCCCGAGAAGCGAACGCAGCACAGTCCAACCATCAAGCTCAGTAAACTGGTGTACAGCTGCCGGATAATGTTTCAACATGGAACTAAGCGCGTATACCGCCTTGTTGCACACGGCCTCTTGCGACAAATCCTGCAACAGAGCTAGAATACATGGCAGGGCACCGTGTGAAAATGCTGCAGCTTGCGCCTTGTCATTGTTCTGCACGGCCGTCCCAACGATCCACGCGGCTCCTACCTGGATCGGGGGCGTCGTATGCACAGGATTCATTAATGCCAACACGGCCGGCCACATGCGTAAAGGCTCCATGTTATTTGCATTATCAACTTGCTCAATCAGCATTTCAAAGTTATCCAACGCGATGCATCGGTCTTCCTCAGTCCTTGCTGGATTCACAGCGACGTCCAGCTCTTCTTGCATCATCTGAGCTTCGCTCTTACCCATGATAGCATCGTACAATCCTGGGTCTGTCAGGTCAGGGCGCCGGCCTGCGGCTACGTCGGCGGCGACATGCGCCACAGATGAGGTTCCGTCTTCATGAACAGGTGCATGCTCAATACCCCACTTAAGAAGTTGATCGGCTGTACGATTCGACATGGTAAAACGGCATGCAATTCAGCAGCGGCTCCTTTTTTTCAGGGATTATGTGGAGCAGCACGATCTCCTCGACGAGGTACGAGAACGTACCACGCGCTTCGTAGGCCTTCCGGAAATGCCGCATTCACGTGACCGTTTCGGGAGGGCTAGGGTCGAGCGAGTTGGGTTGGATGGTCGACATCGATTGCCTTTTTTCCAGAAACAAACATGGTACGTGGTCATGCCCTTTGTTGTGATCGAATGCTAACTCATCGCAGGGATCCTGCTTCTCTTCTCTCGGTGGTGGCAACGACAAGTCTCTGAACCGTACAGAGACTAGCCGTGGTAACGAATTGCAGCGCACGACCTCGTCGTACACGGGCTCTGTGGCTGATGGCATGCGCTACTCCGACAATGCTAGGCCGACTGACCGCGAGCACCTGACTGCCTCGCAGGCTTATAAGTCCAAGACGCTCGAAGAGCGCATCAAGCAGGCGGAACGTGAAAACCGCTCGCGTATGTAGATGAGGGCTCAGCCTCATCACTTACGCATACTCTCAAGACGATCCCATCGTCTTCCTTCCTTGTCTCTATTATCCTTAGCCGGGATTCCGTGTATACTTCAGTAATTAATTGTGATTGCTGCAAACTATTTCGACTGTCTTGCGAGTTTACCGCCAGCCGGTCTTTTGATGTCGTGCCGCGCGCCTTATTTTTATAGTCCCGTGGTCGGCTCATGTGCCCGATACGTATCCTGTGCAGCACAACGAAAGAACAAGGCTAGCGCCGGTTACCGAAATTGTGCAGGCGCGATGTGTGCGTCCTGCCATGGTCAGCGCTTTCATTTATACTATTTGTCATCCACTGCACTCTGATTTGTCAAGTGATCTCATTTGACGCACAAGTCCGATTCTTAATAACGCGCACAACAATGAACATTGACCTATGTTGCTAGCCCTACGATACATACTGAGGCTTGCTTTGTTTTACTGACGCGAGGATTGCGTGACAATATAGATAGACGCAATAATGCTAAAGTTTTATACCCTCGCACGCGGCCGTAGCACCATCATCACCTCGCAAGCATTTTTTACAGGACAACGTGACCTCAAGTCCTTGT
>ERZ782914.209-NODE-209-length-21582-cov-7.615134_pt1 | contig 21582 bp, 18 predicted proteins | sample MGYA00375948_ERZ782914 | MGnify/ENA primary metagenome ERZ782914 (study PRJEB29894, sample SAMN03576417) | human skin metagenome | biome: human skin; feature: left retroauricular crease; material: organic_material | host: Homo sapiens | place: Italy: Trento...
ATCTGCGCCCTTGCCACCCTCACCGTCCCTTGCGGCACGCGAGAGTGAGGAGAAAAAGGCCCCAGGCAAGGATGCGGACAAGAAGTTCTCTTCGTGGTTGAAGCGCATGGTGCATGCTCAGGGCAAAGAGTCACCGCCGGAACGAGCGGCCTCGTCATCGCCACCGGCTGCCGCCGCCGGCCCCGCCACGGAACGCGGCTCAGCACCGGGTGGCGCTTCGCCACGCACGTCGACATCGACCACGCAGACGCACAAGTACGGCCGCCGCATCAAGCGGCCAGGCTTCGAGCCGACGCAGCCGGGCAAGTACCATCTGGCGGGCACCGTCTCGCTCCCGACGCTTAACGTGGCACGCACCGCCGAACAGCGCGCGCGAGACGAGACTGGCCTGCCAGAGACCGAGCCAGCACTGATCCAGTCGCTTCTGGCTGCTCCGTCGAGCTCCACAGTCCGTGCGCGTGCCGGCATCATCAACTCGATTCCGTTTGTGGAAGAGGCCGTGCCGCCTGGCCAGGTGCTCGTAGCTGAGGAACGCAAGGTGCTGGTGCGGCCTGTCATGTAGTCATATGTACCTATTAGATCTGTCTCTGCAATCTCGCCAGCAGCTCTTCAGCCACGGGCGTCATGTCCGTACCAGCTAGCAGCACCTTTTGCAAGTAGTCGTGCGCCCGCTGCAAGTCGCCCGCAGGAGCAGCTGTGTCGGCCACGCGGCCGCGCTGCTTGTCTTGCCTGGAGTAGTATAGGCGGCCGTGGAGCTCGCCCATCTCCCAGCGAGCCGCAATAATGTAGCTAAACACAAAGCGCGCGAGCAGGGCCGGGTCCATCTGGGCCATGTTGCGGTCGACCACCTGCACCAGCAGGCAGTGGTACATGGTAGCATGCACCGAGTCACCGTCCTGCTCATACAGCTCAATGATCCGGGCGATCGCCTCGATCGATTCCAGATGTGTGAGTGGGCAGGCCAAGTGCCGTTTGAAGCACTCAATGGCCTGTGCACGATGGCCTAGCCGGTCGTAGCATACGCCCAGGGATGCCCACATGCGCGCATCATACGGCCGGATCATCGCACACTGCTGGTAATAATCAATGGCCGCAGACCATGCCTCATTCAGCTCATATACATGCCCCAGGCCGTGCCATGGCCGGTAATCGTGTGGATTCATTTCAATCGCACGGCGGTACATCTCAGCAGCGGCATGACTGTTCTTGACTTCCAGATATTCATGGCCCAACAGGATCCAAGCCGCGACACATCCCCTGTCCATGCGCAGCGCCTGCTTGAACGACTCGACCGCACGAAAGTGCTCACTGCGCTGGTTATAAAAGTTGCCCCGCATGCACCACACCTCAGCACTATTGGATACATGGGCAAACTGCTGCACCAGCTGCGCGAGTGTATCTTCGCGGTCGAGCACATAGAGTGTGTTCGAGTACTCACTAATGCCGTCGAGGCGGTACGGCTGCAGTTCCAGGGCGTGCTGAAATGTATCGGCTGCCTCTTCCAGATCTTGATGCAAATACAGCGATTGGGCTCGGCACGTCAATAGGTACGCTGATCCTGGAAAATGCGAGAGAAGCGCATCAATGCGCTCAAAGTGTCCGTCGTCAATCTGAGTCGACTGCCTCTGCGTATACTCCAGAAAGAAAACACTCATAAACGACGCCGGCAAAAGGTCGAGAATCTGCTCTCGCTCGGCGTTCTTCAAGTTGAGAGTGCGACTGAGTTCTTTCCATGCGCTCCAGTTGTAAGGGAACGCGCGCACGCTCGAAATGAGGCAGTCCATCGCATCAATACGCTTGTGCAGCATGCGAAAGATCACCCCTTTTAAAAAAAGAAGAAAGGGGTCGGTCGGCGATACGAGCTCTTGTAACAGGGACACGAGCGTGGGGTGGGCACCTTCCCTATCGTGCTTGTCCGCGTACGCCAGAGGGGGGAGTAGCGCGTTAGGATGGCTGGGATGCGTGTCAAAAATAAGCAATCTCGCATACAGCATCAAAAAGCGTGCCTTGTCCGTCAAATGTGGCTGCGACTCCAGCAACGACACACATGCGTGGTAATTATCGCGATCAAAAAACGTTTTGGCCAGCATGTATGTCGCGTCAAAGTGTTCTTCAAAAGAAGTTGGTATAGGCTCATTGATTTTCACATGCAAAGAAGCTTCTGGTGACGTCGGCGGATCCATCGAGCGCGCTGGTGAGGGTATGATACGGCTGCTTGGACCTGACGGCGACGCGTGCTCCCAACTCGTCCATGATGGCGCACCTTCTTCCGGCATCTTGTGAGCATTCCATGAAGGTGACTCCAGATTGAGAGCAGGCGTAGAGTGCACAGGAAATCTGTGCGAGTCGTCCCCTGCACCTAGACGCGGCGTGCTGGTCGGATGTACATGAGAGTCTGGCACGCACGTTAGCAGTTCCAAACACCATTGCGCCGCGTCTAGCAAGCCATGATCTATAAGATCTTTGCTGGCGTGCGTCAGTACACAGCGTGCTCGATCCGGTGCCAAGTCATCCAGGCCATCCAGCGTCGCGAATCGATGTGCCATCTGAGCGACGCGCGTAGAGGCAACGTGGTATGCTTGGGTGTTGCTTCGCCACGTGCCACGCGCGTCCCCAAGACGTGGGATGTAATATTGTAATTCCTCGATCAGGGGCGCCCACGGCGCCCCTCCAGTCGCTCGTTCCAGGGCCATCTCTGTGACGGTCTTGCGACTCGCCCTCGTTTCTGTACGGATAAAAGCCAACAGGTTTCGCTTGACCTGGAACTTGCTCGCCATACAGCGGCATGTCCCAGAAACCCAACGAAAAAGCACAGGACGCCACGTCGCACAATTTCAGCAGCGTGCTTGCGTCGTCAAAGCAACCCGTCTCCTCACAGGATGCTCTCAATTACCCTGCACTCCATTTGTATCCCTTGAACGACACATTCGTGTCGAAGCAGATCAATCTCGCTCCGACAAATTCACGGGAGCACATCAAGATTGGCAGATACTCGAACAATAAGACCGTACCAAGCCCAGTGAATGGCTACTTCGACAGCAAGGTTCTTTCTCGCGCACATGCCGAAGTATGGTATGAAAACGAAAAAGTATACATTAAAGATATCAAGTCTTCAAATGGCACTTTTATCAACGGAACGCGCCTCTCGCCAGAATCACAAGAATCGGAGCCATTCGAACTACACAGCGAAGATGTCGTCGACTTTGGTATTGATATTCTCACGGATGATAATAAAGATATCCTGCATAGACGCGTGGCCTGCCGCGTGTTTCTGGTGATGACGCCTGAAGATGCACTCAAGCTTCGAAGCGATTTCACGAGTCTATACCGTGGTGGAGTGCATGGTGGCTCCCTTGGTAATGCTGGTCTCTGCCCTGGTGCTGAAGGTGGTTTTCGACGCAACAAATCAAATGTGAATGTGGACCAAGTGATCATGCGACTACAGTCCGAGCTTCATAAAAGCTCGATGGTTGGTTCAGATTTGCATGCGCTGGGAACGAGTATTCAAAAAATTCATGATACTCTCGAGGGAGGTGCTGTACCGGTTCAGGATGCGCCAAATCAAGAGCTCGTACCAGCTTCAGCACCACATGATCATTCAAGTGACTCTACGAAACAAGCCCAATTGAACCCAGCTTCCGCGGCTAGCCTCGAAACTCAACTCGCCCACACACACAATTTGCTGGCGAGTCATGTGGAGAAAATTAAGCACTTGGAGGAGACGCTGGCTTCCTACGAGCGAGTCAAAGATGAATTTTCGTCCCTGAAATGCGAGGTGGAAGAGATGCGACTCGAGCTACGAAATCAAAGACGGCAAGAAGACTCACCAAAACAAACTCTGGATACATTGAGCGGCGTTCGAATCCTTGAAGATGGATTCGACGATGCAACGAGTGTGGGAAGTGTGGAGACAGTGGTCGCGGACGCATCTCATGGTGCTATGCCCGACGACACTATGACCGATCACCCAATGGATGCCTCGGATGTCACCATAACCAAGGACGAGGAATGTGTTGTTCCATCTAGCGCGTCAACGGGGTCACAGGACTCTGCCGTGATGCCCGCTCTTCTTTCCAGGATTGAACGCCTTGAAAAGGCGTTACAACAGCAGCCACAACGTCTTGATCCAGATGCATCATCAGAAAAAACCGATTTTTCTTTTCAAGAATGGAAGAATAATTTTGAGCGTCGGTGGGAAGAACAAACATTGGGATGGAAGAACGCTCAACAGAAAATAAATGATGCTTTTGAATCGCGCAGTCTTTCACGAACGGCCAGCAGGCATGATTCAAAGATGTCGATTATGATGGTTTTGATTGAATTCTTAGGCAAAATCCTTGTTCTGGTGGTGAGTTTAATTATAGGTGTTGTCATTTCATTGGGCACGGCAAAGCTCGTATTAATCCCCCTGATTGACGTGCTATGGGACTGACAGCGCTCATACATGCACGTCGCCTGCCTCTATAGAATACACTTGTATATTAACTACACAGCACACATCCAATTGTACACGAAATACCGTATATATACTGCTCACCATCTGAACGTACGAACACGGCGATATGGAAGCAAAAGCCTTACATTTTTTAACTTGGCTATGTCTGTGAGCCTGCCAAGAGCATGGAATATAGGTGTGCATGTCTGCCACCATAGCTACAACTATCCCGTTGGGTCACCACGAAGGTGCGATGGTATGAGAAGTTTAAATGCAGATGCATTTACTTCAAACGCTTGGCGCCAATCTCCTCGACCTTCGTTGCTGCACAGGTTAGAAAATCCATCATCGTGTCTTGATACGTACTAGGCGGGAGCGATTGCTTGAGCTTCTCAGCCTTCTCAACGTCATTCACAACGAGCGTGTACAAGAAGCGCGATGCGCGCAGCTTGAACTTAGTCTGCACGGAGCGGTCGGCAAGCACCGTCTTCTTGATGCGGGCCACCTTGACGTCGTCGCGGCTGGCGATTTCCAAGAACTTCTTAATGTCCTGCACCTGCTTTGGCTAAGCGCACTGTTAGCATCAATTCTTAAAAAAAATGACCAAGCTGGCCATCATGCTGCACACATACCATTCTGTCGTTCGCGAATACGGTGAAGAGAAGGCTTCTAACGTGCTCGGCCGCTCAACCGCCTTGCTCAGGCTCCAGCCTTGTGTAGCGTGCATCGATTCATCAACTAGTCACGTGGGCAACTATAATCTATACACGTGACTTTCTCGGTCGCGGTGCTCGAAAAGGTCGCCGTTGGGTCAGGACTTCGACTTGTCCATCGTACATCGGCAACGTGAGTACCACGCCGTCTTTGTGCAGGAGAACATTTGCTGACACAGTCCAGATGGCGCCTAACCAGGAAGTCTCACTCGGCCCTAACGTCGATGACGGAAAGATCGTTTTCGGTGTTGCCCAGTACGTATCTTGGAAGCTTGGGGTGTAGTGTATGCTCAAGAAGCTACGTCCTCTTCCCCGACAAAATACGAACGAACAAATACTAACAACAACAGCATTTACGCCAGCTTCAACGATACCTTTGTGCACGTCACTGATTTGACTGGTAAGGAAACCATCGTCCGTGTTACGGGTGGTATGAAGGTGAAGGCCGACCGCGACGAGTCGTCTCCTTACGCCGCTATGCTTGCCGCTCAGGACTGCGCTGCTCGCTGCAAGGAAGTCGGCATCAATGCCGTGCACATCCGCTTGCGTGCCACTGGTGGTGTGGGTCCCAAGACGCCTGGTCCCGGTGGCCAGAGCGCTCTTCGTGCTCTCGCCCGCGCTGGTATGCGCATTGGTCGCATTGAGGACGTGACGCCTGTGCCAAGCGACTCGACTCGTCGCAAGGGTGGTCGTCGTGGTCGCCGTCTGTAAATGCGTCACCATACGCAATATGCGTGGCTTGCTATACTTTTTGTATGGTATTGCGTTACAGGGTGCACCTTACACCCCCTTTGTGTCAGGCGGAGACACGCCCTTGATGGCACTTGGTCTTGTTAGACCGGTTTATACATATCGGACACTGTTCCAATTGCCAATACAAAACTGCTCTCTTAGGGAGCTTGAAACGTGAATATTTGTGTGTGCTACGTAGAAGGTTCGGATTAGGGGGATTGGCTGGGTGTTGAGGCGAATATTAAGCTCAAGCCGACTTATGCGTGTGCTGATCGGTGTCTTAGCTCGAGCACACCTTTTGACGGTTCTCCATCTGGTCCGGTCAGCTTCATTGAAAAACATACCATCATCCTTTCTACCATGGCTCTGCTTTGTCAATGATTTGTCAACGTACCGAGTCTCGCCATCCAAGTCACTCAGTTTAGAGTCCTCCGGTGCGATTTTCGATGTATCAATTTTTGGATGATGCGTCACGACATGAGGCCACCACTCATTTTGATTCGCTTTTTCAAGGTGCACAGATAAAATGTCACCGTCTGCGACGTTAGTTAACAACATTGGTGGCCTATTCACGTACCAATGGTCCAAGTGCACTCATCCACTTTGACAGGTTTAGGCAAAGCTCCCTACCTGTCAGCGTATTAAACGTACCTCGACAAAAACTGTTTCGTTTACTTTGACGGAAAGGGCTTTAGACTTAAAGGTGACTTGCACTTGGCGCGCGCGCGTTCCTGAGGGCACTGGCACATTCACTTCCACATGATCCAGTTTCTGGGACCATCGATAAGGCAACGCTGCCTGTTCAGCATGCTCCTGCTTCCTCTGCTTAGTATCATACTCATTTTGCTCATCTAATGAGAGCTTGGAGTACTCGTCCGCATCCAACGTCATGGTCGTTGGCCAGTGTTCACGAAAGACTTCTGGATCCACGTGACGAACGGAGGTGACGCGTCAGTGTCCAGCTTCCAAATTTTGTCACATCGCGCAGATTCCATGCTATGTACTCGATTCATAATGGTCATTGGGTTTGGATATCCGAAGGTTTTATAAATACATAGCTTAATTCACCATTTGCTTCATTTACTCCCTTCGTTTTTAAGTAACCCACATGCTTATTTACAAGAGACTGAAGAATGCCATGGTCACTTGGAGAAAGATCAATACTCATGTCGTTTAGCATCGCATCTTGATTTGAGGTAAAAGTGCGTGTGGAGAGACGCTGTCTCTCTGCCACATGCTGAAGAATGTCATCAAATTCAAAGGACTGTGCATGATTCTGAAAATCATAGTGCAAGTATCCGACAAACTGACGTTCCAATCGCTTTCGGTGCATCTCATCCAACATGTTTTCTGTTGGCAATTTCGAGGCTGACACAAATCCTGGAAGAGTAAAATTTTCCACTTTGGAGGACTCTTCGGCCGGTGTTTGTACTTCTTTTCCATTTCCACCACATGCACAGCCCAGCAAATCATGCGTTAAACATGTAGTGTTGGGATGATAACCAAATACGTCTCGTAATTCCTCTTGAGAAAATGTGTCGCTAGAACTAGCGACATCATGGTCTTTTGTAGCCTCATTACTCATGAGTGAGTCGCTAAGTCCAATTTTGGTAATTTGCCGCTGGTATATTTTTTCGTCCATAGAACCCACAAGCAGTAGTCGGTAGATAAAACAAGGCTTTAACTGTCCATCACGATGTATACGAGCCATAGCTTGCCGATCTGTTGCAGGATTCCAGTCGCTGTCAAACAAAATAAGTCTGTTTGCACCAATAAGATTTAGACCCACGCCACCTGATTTGGAGCTCAAAAGAAATACGAACGGCTGCTTGCCTAAATGATCAGACCCGGAATCCGAATTGAACTCATTGACCATCTTGCTGCGAATGTCTGCCTTGGTACGCCCGTCTAATCGAAGAAAAGGAAACTTTTGGCGTACACAGTATCGCTGCAAAAGATTCAGTGTGGACGTAAAGTTGGAAACGATAATAACACGGTCCTGGGTATGTTTCCGAATCGATGATAAAATACGATGTAGAACAAGAAATTTACCACTTAGAAGACATGGATCAATAGATGCGGTATAAGTTTGAAGTATGGTTTCTGTAACCTTCACCAATGCCTGATCATTTGCGCCAGGGTTTCGGGCCAGATCTTCCGCATCAGGCAAAATCAGCTCCGGTGAATTACACAATTGGCGCAAGAGTGTAATGTAAGGGAGATACGTTTGGCTTTCACCAAGTAATAATTGATGATTGACATACTCGGAAAATATACCATACATGACTTTTTGAATGGGTGTCATGGTACAGAAGAGTGCCATTTCCTGTCTTGGGGGAAGATATTGTTTCAAAATATCCGCTGTGCGTCGCAATATAATACCTTTGGTTATCACCATCAGTGCTTTGTTTCGCTTTTTACCGAGCTCCAGTGCTTCTTCCGTACAATATTGTTGTCGACTCCGCATGATCGGATCTTCGAATATGCGCTTGAAAACACTGTATTGGTCGAAAAGGCCAGGGTATACAAAATCCACCATGGTGTAAAATTCACGCAAGTCATTTTGGATTGGCGTGCCTGTGAGTAAGATGCGACGTCGGGTTGGTAACAGGTCAAAACATTTCGTTGTTTTTGTATCTTTCGACTTCAATCGGTGACCCTCGTCGCAAACGACAAGTCCAACACCTGGCATTGCACGCGACAATTCCTGAACACAATTGCGAAGCCGCTCGTACCCTAGGATAAGGACCTGGTACTGACGATGAGAGACAAATCGTTCCACTTCTTTTCGACCATCGCCTTCTACCGCCAATACACCAATTGAACTTCGACCAATCCATTTTCGAAATTCGCGTTTCCAGTTGACCACCAACGTCAAAGGACATACAATTAGCACCTTTTCCACTGTGCCAGGGCGGATATTGGAAAAATAACAGTTTTGTCGGAGCAGCGTCGCGATAAGTGCGATAGTCTGAAGTGTTTTTCCGAGGCCCATTTCGTCGGCTAAAATGGCGCCTTGACCAGGAGTTGTATGACCTTGTTCAAGGGAGCTTATTCCTGTCACTGCTTCATACATAAATTTCACTCCCTCAATTTGATGCGGTCGCAGAATGCGTGCCAAGTCTGGATCCAAGACAACATCTACCACAGGTTGATTGCGTCCGAAGAGCTCTTGATGCTTTGCGTTTGGACGTTTAAAAACCACTGAACCGGGAACATCTGGGTTGTACCTAGGGTGCGGCTCCTGCAATAGTATACTACCTCCCGGAGAGGCATTATGAGGTGAAAATGATGAAGAATTTGGAGTCGAATAGAACTGCGACGCAGGAATCGGTCTTTGTCGTGCTGCTAAGCCAGATTTGGACATTTTGTTGCGGTATATAGGCGCATTAGATTTTCCATTGTTCTGAGGCTGGACAATATCCATACCATTTTCAGTGAGCGGACGTTCCACCATTATCTCCTTGCCCGCAACATAAAATTCATCACCTTCATGGACATGTTGTCTCCGGAAGGCAGCATTTGTCACTAGCATGCTGCCATCATGTGCGGATCGTAGCGAACAAGTAGTTTTATTTCCATGCAATATAAGAATAGCATCACCCTCCCATGTCTTGTGCTTCCGTGTCTGGGGAGCGCGCCACTGGCAAAGATAACTGGGCTCTTGTGCACTGGGCAGTAAGGGTACAGGTACAATGGGCGTGGTGCTTGAACCAGTTTGTGTTGTGTTCACATCAGATGATCTCGTATCATCATGTTTTCTTTTAACCGGCGTATGAAACTTGGATAGTAGCTTCTCTTCCGCTTGTTCTGACGAAAATGTTGCCATAAAGGGCAAAATTTAGCATGACGCGTGCGTCATGGTTAAGTGTTACCCACGTGACTACCCAAGCAATGCGCCTAAGCCTCGAGCATATACGAAAGCGCAGTAGAAAGCTACAAGAAATCAATGCCAATACCAAATTGGAGACCTTTGCGGATCCCGTCACCAACACGGGCCACGAGAGGGAGACCGAAATTGAGCTCTAAGCGGACAGGGCCTTGCTGAAACAAAATGCCGAAACCTGCTGAGACGGAAGGCTGAGCTAGCTCTGTCCAATGATGATTCTTTCGGGCAGCGTTCGGCTGCACTTGAGCTAGCTGACCCAAGTTAGTAAATGCATGAAGCTTTAGCGGCCAGTGCGATCGCATCGGAATGGGGGAAAGTAGGCTTGCACCGACAGCCCAGAAGGCATCTCCGCCCAGTGAGTCATGTCTAAATTTCGGACCAAGACTGTTCAGGCGAAACATACGGATGCATGTTGGTCCACCTAACATGAAACGGTCGTTTAAACAAGGAACGCAGCCATTCAACGGTATCAGCAAGCCTGTTTTGGCGGCAAGCGACCATGTCAAACCGTTAGCAAACGTGTCAGACACGCTAGCTTGAGTATCCGTTTTGAAGTATGAAGTGTCACCGCCCAATCCCGCGTATTCTGTGAATGACCTGAAATAGGAGCCCACCATGGTGGCGAAAGTATTATCGCGCGTGTCCTGCTCAAAGGTATATGAAATGGCCGATTTAAAAGATGGCTTTGCTAGTCGTCGAATCGACAGGGATGCGTCCGGCAGGATATGGTGAAAGTGACGATGACTTGCTTCGTATGCGAGCTCATGCCTAGCTCCATCTCCTTTCGCATAAATGAGCGATGAACGCAACAAGTGCTGACCTTCATGAGCGCGAATAAATGCGGTGAGATCACGATGCTGAGAAATGGCAGAGACATTAGCCCAAAAATCTGGACAAGCGAGCACAGGTGAAGAAAATACGAAGTTGTAAGAGTGTTTTGTTCGAGTTCCTAGGGTTGCGCTGCCTTCAAGGGTCTCTGCACCACCAAACACATTCCGAAGTTTGCCCTGAACAGAGGCTGTACCTTCGCTATTACCGACACTCGTGCTTGTGCGTAAGAAAAAGCGACTAACGGGCTTGATCTTCAAGATAACATCCACATCCTCTGTGGGATGTTTGTCTGAACGCAAAGGCTCAAACTGCACTGAGATATCCTTCGCCAATTCCATGCGCGAGATATCCGAACTGAGAGACGTGATCAGCTGCAGAATAGAAGGCATAGTAGTAGTATCACCAGGCTTCGAGAAATGCAGACGGTGACCGTATCGCATATGTGCCAAAGGCTCCGTTGCTACTGCTGGGTCCATGTACGGGCGACAGAGAGCCATGAGAAAGTCATGACGCGTGTCCTTCACGCCATAGAGCAGAATATCATGTAGCCTTAAAATAGGTACATCTGTAGGATCAATAATTGGCAGTTGAATCTGCTTCATGGCTTTTTCCAGATTGTGTATTTGCGGGGGTGGTGGCGGTGGCTCATTGTCTCTTTCATTTGGACCTCCCTTTTCCAGCTTTTGAGCATTCGAAGCATGAACTTCTTCTGGATCAGGTGCAAGAGCGTGTGCCGCATCACTCATCACGTCTTTGGCGCTCATGACTCAAGAAGACTCGAGCGGCAATATACACGAGGAAGAGTCGGCGCCGGTGCAACGAAATGTAGGACGGCAGCGACATCATCAACCACCACGTGGCCTTGTGGAGACAATGACCCACCTTGCAGCCTTCCGCTGAACCTGCTGTACGTCACGCAGAACATTTTTGCATATTTTCTCCTGGCGACGCGAAAGGTTTGCCATGTTTGTGCTGTCTGAAATTGAGGTAGGTAGACGTGTATACCTAACATACAGGATATAATAAAGGTTGAACCACGTCAATTCTACAAGCCCAGCGCGAAAGCCATTTTAGATCAAATCAACGTCAAATATTCCAACAAGGTACGTGCTCTTGGGTGTTGTTTTGTTGATACGGGCAGATCTTGCAGGATGTTGGGCTGTGTATATGCGTTCATGACATAATCGATTCCAGTGAAGGACGTATCAGATGGGGAGACGGTTGTCTATATTATACGGTCGTGTTTCGCCTGGTCGTGTTTCGGCCATTTGCCAACGAAGTGCTCGTTGGGCGCATATCTTCTTCTTCTTCTGATTCGATCCGTGTAACGATGGGATTTTTTGATGACATTTACATACCCCCACATCTTCTTCCAAGTCCTTCTGCATTTGATTATCAGGAGCAAGCATGGTTCTGGCTCCTTGATCCTGCGTCAGATGCTCATGTGGCCGACCCGCTCTTATCTGCGCCCGAGGAGAGGATGTACCTAGATGTCGGCGAAATTATTCGGTTCGCTATTGAATCCGACACTTTTTATGACATCGAGCCAGGTCCTGCAGTGGGCGAGGGCAAGCTGGGCGATGCGCCGTCTGGCGTCGGTAACATTCCCGGCGACTCGAGCTCAAAGCGGGGTAATTTTGCTTCATACAAAATCATTGGCTCCATTGCTGGACAGGGACTGGGTCTCGTGTCCTGGTGGGCGGGCGCCGAACAAGTGTCTGTAGAATAGAGCTCTTAAAGGCCTTGCATGGAAAACACTACGAGAACAATTATGGGTGCTCTTCGCGCAGTCATTTTAGTGCGACTCTGGTTGAGCTGAGATAGTAAGAACGACCTTGGCATGTTGGAGTGTCGAGTCAGAGATTGCCGAAGTTGTAGAGGTAGGGAGAATTGTGGGGGGTGGCTGGGGAGAGGTATGTGGCACAGGAATAACATCAGATCCATTCAAAGATATCGTATCACGAGCACGAGACTGTCCCAAAAAGGGGATGGGCGCAGGCTGTGTCGGCGGCGCAGCATCTGCTGATACTGATCGCACCAAGGGCTGTGGCTGAGCAGTACCATCGGAGTACACGAAAGATCCGTGACTCGTTGGTGCTTGCGAGGGTCCCTCGGCAAGTGACCTGGCAGAAGCCACGTAAGGATGGGCGTGACGAATGCTCGTTGTCTGGAGGTAAGACATGGGGTTTAATTCGTTCGGGGGAAAAAGAGCGATGCTCGGTGAAAGAGGCGGGCGTTCTTCACTCTTCGGCGATGGCAAGCGGGCCGCGCTGATAGCAGGCGTGTGAGAAGGTTGTGCCCGTTTGTCGTCATTTATGCGAGACACTTGGTCGTCCATAACAGTGGGACGAGGGCTTTCCCTCTGCGACACATTGTGCGCAGAAATAGAACACTGGCTCAAAGAAGGTCGCTCCAGGTGCTGCTGCTGTAATTGGCCCTGGTTCATGTCGCGCGACTTTTGTGATGGCTGAGTGACATTCAGCTTGGACACATTGCGTTCTTGGTCTTTGAAAGAAGGCATCGGGACTTCGTCGACCTTGCCATCCGTGTGAGAATTAGCTCGTCGGCGCTGTGAAAAAGAGCGAAGCAGTCGGGGCGACTGACGTGAGGCGTGGTCGCCATCAGATGAGCCTAGCGCCGGTGGTTTAGAGTGTTCAGACATATAACGTTGTTGCTCCATGCGTTTTTTACGCTCCCGTCTGTCAAATAAGGCACTTGACTGTGCATTCAAATTTGTACCAGAACGAGCAAGATGCGCTCCGCCCCCGATATGAACGTGGTACTCACCGACCTCTTCGTCTGAGTCGGAGGGAATAATCATGTAGTCCTCGAGATCATGCGTTGCGCTGGGCGTTGTGAGCTCTTCCGGGCGCTTATCACTCGGTGGCGGCGGTGTCAGTCCGAGTACAAAGCTGTCCTGGTAGTTAATCAAAAATTCTATTACGCTGACAGCCAGTGTATGCTCGCTCTTGGAAGTAAGGTTTTGTATATTGAGAATGGAAGGCTGAAACACAATAGCGAGATTTTGCGCTGTCATCTTGTTTTTAGCCTGATGATGCTTGAAAAGGGCCAGCAAATCGAGAATATACAAGAGAACATACTGGTTGGCCTGGGGACATGATTTGATGAGCGTGCGGTACCTTCCCAGTTTGGTGTCCAAGTCTAGGTCGCCCCGTTCGAAGACGCGACAAAAGTTTTTAAATAAGTTGTGCGGGATGATCGGTTCCTGCCGTGTTAGTTTCAAAGTAACATACTGGCATAAGAATCAGGTAGCGGCGCAAAACACCGGCCACATCATGCACGGTAAAAGGGGTCCAGTCAATGTCTTTGCCATACTAGGGGGTTAGTGGCGCGAATCGTCACGTACATTGGGAGGAGTGTTGAAGATATCTTGGAGTTCTCGCATACGCTTTTCCGATCCACCAACACGAAAGACGCCTTCCACTTCGACACCGTTCTGTTTCAGAAATAAACCGGTTTTGGCCACGAGAGCAGGGACATAGCCCCAAACATACTGTTCCCCATTTTCCTTAGCAAGACTGATAGGGACAGTAGTGTATTGTAGTGCGGTTCGAAGTGGCGCACCAAAGACGACGGTTGGTTGCTGTTCTGTTGACTGGTCCTCACGGGGCGACTGCAATGAATTACGAGAGCCAAACAATGACAGCCAAGACCTAGGCGCCGTAGGTGGGAAAGATTCTTCCCTGGGCGAGGTCATGGTACGAGGTCAATGACAGGTAATTTGACACCGACGTAGCAGATAGGCAATACACAGGTGCGGTACGCTAGCACGTTGGCAAATGAGGCGAGGGCGGAAAGATGCTGCTGATGACACTCAGGCTCTAAATGGAAAATCCACGCGTGCGGATAAGCGCAGATGCCTAGACTTTTTTTTTGCGCGCACAACTGACGAGACTCGGCGGCTATTGAGGCGTTCATGCACCCCGCCATCTTATTCGAGCAATTAGAGGGTCTGACATGCTGACTCATCCCATCCCTACGTAGGGTAAATCAAACGCTATGAGTGTGCTTATGAAACACAATACCCCGATTTCTCCGGCCAAGCTGCTGCGTGCACCCAGAGCCGTAGTAGGGGCGATCACTACTTGGGGTCATCGTGGCAGCGGCAGAGTGTATGGTACGCATACCCCTCCGCATGTAGTGTAACAGAGTTATGATGCCGTGGTGTCAAATACAATGCATCGTGACACTGAGAGCAGAGTGAGGAAGGCACGAGCCACCCCCAACCGCGCTCTTTGGCGAGTTGTTGGAATAGGCGGCTCGTGTCGGCTTCGTTCAGCTGCACACCCAGCTGTAGCACGTCGCAACGTAATCGGTAGGCAGCCAACATGGACTCCACTACCACGCGCACTTCCGAGTACCGGTGCTCTTGCGTGTGTGTTACGCTGTCGATAAGACGCCGGAACAATTGAGCCAGCGCGATCATGTCGGATGGCACAGTTGTGATGAGTGTTGTGAGTGCCTCCTGCGTGAGAGCACGCGACTGCTTTAAAACATAGGTCTGCAATGGACCATACTTGGATGCATACAGTGGTACGAGAGAGTGTTCCAATTGCATGAGCGCACGCAGCACACGGAACCACAGCTCGCGTGCATCATCCACCGTGGCATTTGGCACGGTGGTGTGCTCTACACATAACCGCACGGACATCAGTACAGCCATATGCAAGTACTCGAATTCTTGACGTGTCTGCTCATGTATGCACTCAGCTTCTGAGTCCGTTGTGGCATCGATAGGGGCGTCCAAAGCCCTCTGTGTGTCTTGAGCCACGTGCGTTATGAGCGCATCGAGCGCCTCCATCGCTTCATGCGTCCGCCCAAGGCGGTCGAGGCACCATAGACGTGCATCATACACGCGGTGCTCCTTAGCCGCACGGATCACATGCTCCAGGTCGAAGTATGCCGGGTCATACGCATCCAGCAATGGAACCAGAAGCGCAGGAGAAAGCTGAGCCACCAGGTCAATCCAAGTTGTGCACAAATAGGGCGGATGCGGCGTCATATGCTCCAACGGGAAAAACGGCTTGAGGTACAGGTATGCTCGAGTCGGCGAGTCGCTTTTTTGCAGCTCGCGCAGCACTTGTTCCTGCCCGTGTTCCCAGTACTGCATCACCACATGCGCCACGTCACCCAAAAGGGAATCAGGCACATCATGTATACAGGCCATCCACACTGGACCCAGTGCCTCGCGCTGCGCAGGTCGACGAAGCCCAGGAAGGGTGAAGAGCTCTGCCACGCGATGAAACAGCTGGCCCGGCGTGTGATGCTGCCCGTCTTGATCACGAGCATAGAATGCCAAGAGGGCATCCCACCTGTGAGTTTTGCGTAAAGACGCTTCATACACGCGCCAAAATGCAGCGCGCTCGAGTCTGTCAATGTGAGCTGCGTCCCAGGATATCGGATGCGCGGACAAGAGGCACTCGAGGGCGAATTCGCAGTCGGCATCGCATTTTTCTTGTGTCAGCACGTCAAACAGCCAAGCTACTTCAGCGTCTTGCAGCGTGATAAATTGAGGGAACTTGGCTGCATTCCGCGCGACGAATACGGCTGTAAAAAGACGAGCAGAGGTGGGCACCACGTCACCGACAGCCAAAAGAATCTGGATAACATGCTGATGAGTGCCATGATCGTCTGAATCCGATTCGAGCGCTAGATCCAGCACGCCGAGGAATGATGCAGCATCAAAAGCAAGGAGTTGGCGCACATACGGCCAGGGATCAGCGTCATGCACAGGGATCAATGTGCCGTCAGGAGCGCTATACGCATGTTGAGAAAACAGCACGGATTGGACGTCAAGAACCACTTTGGCAGGATCATCACATGCATCAAGAGTGGGGTATCGTAATCCTCGGAGCCATGCACCGAGAATGGGAAAGAGAGCCTCGCCATGCTTGTCAAGGTGTGTGAGCACGAGTGCCAAGAGCGTAATTCGATCTTGCAAGACATAGTCATATACGTAGGCTAGCGCACGCCACAAGCCATGCTTCGTACACAGAGGCAGCGTTCGATCCAGATCGAGGCACAGCGGATCGACATGCAGTATGAGCTCCTCGATGTGAGCATAGTCCTGCATACGATCACGATATGACAACAAATGCTGCATGATCGACGGCGCCGGCGCCCGCATTTGACCATGCAGGATATACTCCTCGACATGCTGCACCAGCAGAGCCTCCTGTCCATGCGCCTCATAAACATGATACACGTCGCCAAAGAGCACATGGAACTGCTGGGTAGCCACCGCTGCTCGTGCACACAGTCGCACAAATCGATCCGCATCGAACGAGCCAAAATGGCGCACAGCTTCGCGCTGCAGGCGCTCGATACGCCGCGCGACCACCGCTTTTTGTTGATCGGGCTCGGGAGGCAGGCCAACGCCTGAGCCAAGCGCCGAGCCATCATACAAGCTAAGCGCGTGTGTTAATGCCTGCACATACTCGTGATCGGCCTCGAGCTGCGAAAGACGAGCGTCCCATGCAACAAAGTCGCCGACGTACACGGTACCCTGCGCGAGCACAAAAGCCTTGCTTCGCCAGACAGTCATCGTAGGCCACGGCTTGCTCGGCATGAAAACCAGCGGGTCGTGCGGCTGCCATTCCGTGAAGCAGTGATATCGCATATCGTACAAATGCCAAGTCTGTGTCGTGATGACCAATAAAAGCTGCCTGTGAATCCATTGCAGTTGCACAACTGGCTGCGGCGCCACACCCAGCATGTCCTCTTGTACGCGTAGTCCGGTGGTGGGGCGCTCGTCTACCGTGCGCGGCTTGACACGCACAGCACCAAGATGCAGTATGTGCAGCGCATCTCCGAACGCGTAGGCCAACATAGGATTGTGCACTTCCGCATCCGTATGCGTCGCAGGGAGCCAGGCTAGCGCGGCCGTATCGCATGGAGTGGGAGCTATCACACGATACCACGTCCTGGCGGATGGCTGCAAACCAACCAGCAGCAGTTTGTGGGGCAAGAGGAGCGCTGTAAATTGGTGATCGTCTGATACATGACGCGTGGTACCTAGCGGGAGAGATGCGGCTGCATATATAGGAGACGACGCAGCTGCATTATATTGACCATAAAGGCGCAACGTATCATTTGACGCCATACCCAGCATGCGCCCTAATGAGTGGTAAAAACATAGGCCGCGAGCATCCGCACTCATTAGTGCCGTTTTGCGAGCTCCGACAAAGTCAAGGTGCGTGATGGGTACATTTTCCAGATGACCTTCACCCTTTCCGAGCTCCACGAGAGCCGGATCGATCGGCGCCACATGCCGTGCCGGTTCCTCGGGCTGGTACATGTCATACAAGTATAGGTGTCCGGAGGAGTGGCCAACACCCAGGTACGTGGCATCTCGGTTCATTGATAAAGCCGTGACAGCATCGTTTGAAATAACACCACACACACATCGCTGGCGCTGCGACATGTCAAACACGACCGTCACTCCTGTAGCACAGCCCACGGCCATAAGTCCGCCTGAGACATGGAGGCATGTCAGCTCTCCATACTCACGACACGCTCGAGTTATTTTTTGCAATGCGTGAAAATGAAATAATGGACGGGCAATGGGCTCCTTGTCGAGCGGCGGAAACGTGTCCTCTGTGGTCGCGGATGTGGATAAAGGTCGCGAATCCCTACTCTGTATAGACACCGTATCACTAAGATGTGAGTACGTACTACCAGTGTCATTCCATGGCGCTCTAAGTCGATGTGTTGCGTAGAAAGGCCATTTGGACGTAGAGGCCTCGGCCTCCATGCCTCAACCGACGTCGCTGTCGTGGCTGCACCGATGCCTGCATCTTAGCATCAACAGCCACATGCGGAGACTCATCGCTGGTGTCACGTGTGGCGCACGGTCACCACAGGGCAATTTTTGTCATTATGTACCTACATTACGGCGGGGGAATCTCAGACTGGGACGAGGCAAGGTGCGGATCCTGCTGCAGCTCGTCCTGTGGGGGAGGAGGCGCACTCGACTCGCCCTTGCGAGCGAGACGACCCTTCTTGTCCAAATACTCATCGGCCTCATCCGCTTGCTTGAACGGCCGCTTACCGAGCAGATTGGTCATGTCCTCGCGCGTGATGACTTCACGTTCCAGGAGCAGCTTTGCTACTTTCTCCACGTCTGCCTTGTGTTCCGTTAGCAGCTTAGTTGTGCGTGCATGCACTTCCATCACCAGCGCACGCACTTGCTCGTCCAGCAGCTCACCCGTGCGTTCTGAATATGGCTTGTGCATTGACTCCTGTTCTGTGCGGTATGACACGGGGCCCAGCTTGTCATTCATACCGTATGATGCGCAAATCTCGAAAGCCAGGCGCGTGATCTTTGAAAGGTCATCTTGTGCACCAGTCGTAATGCGACCAAAGAACAGCTCTTCCGACACACGACCGCCCAATGTCATGCACATGCGGTCGTGCAACTGCTCCGTGCTAAACAGATAACGCTCCTTTGGCAAGTACTGAGCATAGCCCAAAGCACCCACACCACGTGGAATGATCGATACCTTGAGAAGCGGGTCAGCGTACTCAAGGAACCATCCACACACAGCATGGCCTGCTTCATGATATGCTACCGTCGTCTTCTCCTCTGGACTCAGCACACGCGATTTACGTTCAAGACCAGCAATCACACGCTCGATGGCCAATTCAAAGTGGCTTTCGTCGATGGCAGGCGCCTCAAGTCGAGCAGCGATGAGTGCAGCCTCGTTGCATACGTTGGCAAGGTCCGCACCACTGAACCCAGGCGTCAGCGTACTGAGCTTCTCGGCCAGCAAGTCCGTGTTCACATCCGAAGCCAACTTCAAAGGCTTAAGATGCACATGGAAAATGGCACAGCGGCCACTGATGTCCGGGCGATCGATAGCAATATGACGATCAAAACGACCAGGACGAAGTAAAGCTTGGTCTAACACATCAGGACGATTAGTACCAGCTAACACGACAACATGCTCATTCGTGCTGAAGCCATCCATTTGTACAAGTAGCTCGTTCAGAGTGCTTTCACGTTCGTCGTTACCGCCAAAGTTGCCACCCTTGCCACGCGACTTACCGATCGCATCAATCTCATCCACAAAAATGATGCAAGGCGCCATCTTCTTTGCCGTGGCAAACATGTCACGGACACGCGAGGCACCCACACCAACGAACATCTCGACGAACTCCGAACCAGATACACTCAAGAACGGAACACCAGCCTCACCCGCCGTAGCCTTAGCAACAAGCGTTTTACCAGTACCAGGGGGTCCACTCAAGATAGCGCCACGTGGAATCTTAGCGCCGAGCCGCTCATAGCGTTCAGGGTTCTTAAGGAAGCTCACAAATTCCATAATCTCCTGCTTTGCTTCATCCATACCTGCGACATTTTCAAATTTCACTTTTACGTCTGTCTCCTGGTTAAAAAGCTTGGCGCGGCTCTTTCCGATACCAAAAATACCGCCGCCGCCGCCACTGCCTGCGCTGCCAGTAGCACGACGAGTGAAGTAGAAGAGAAGGCCTGCAAGGATAATGGTTGGAGCGAAGTGGAGAAGCGTGGAAGCCATACTGATAGACTCATGGTACGCGACTGGAATACGCTCATTCGATGGAATTCCAAGCTCGCGTTGGGCCTCCTCAAGGTGACGCTCGAATGCCTCCACACTGCCCACACTGAACCAGTACTGTGGCGAGCCAAGCATTTGAGTGCCGGGTTGTAGTGCATACATGTTTTCTGTAGCATTGTTGTGCAAGTACACGTTGACCTTTGAGCGATTGACCACGACGAGGCGGTCAACCAAGCCCTTGTCGAGGAAGGCAGAGCGGAACTCTTGCCAAGTGACTTCGCGAGAGGATGCTTCAGGCGACGTGAAGCGATACAAGATGTACGTAGAGATAATCGTGGCAATAATCATATTCATGTTGGCACGCATATCATTGTTATTATTGTTTTTGTTGTTTTTGTTGTTCTTTGGGCCTGAAGACGAGGTTTTTTTAGACTCCTCATTGGAGTGAGGCTTCTCGTCATTGGTGGGTGTGGGACCACGCTCATGCTTGCCGAAAAAGTGCTTGATGTCTTCAGGGACGTCGTCAATTTTTTGTCCTGCTTTAGCTTCGCGCAGACCGCGTTCGATAGACTCTTGAAATTCTTTATCGTTCTTTTTGTCATGCTCTGGACCAGGCTGACCCGACGGAGTAGCAAACCAGCGTGCTGCCATGAAATAGGGCTTGCGCATTTGTGAGCGCTCCATAAAGGTAGAAGCAGCATTGTGCCTGATCGAATGTAGTGGTAAGCGCGTACAAAGCGCGACAGAAGCAAGGCCAGCGCTGCTCGAAGATGCAGCACGAGCCGTAGCTCGAGACAAAGTGGCAGTCAACATGTAGAATGACTGCGTGTCACTGTCTAGTGCCAATAAAAGTTTTTGGAAACACTTCAGATATTCCCGCCTATGCTTTATGTGACTTGAGACACGCAAAAGGCGATATGGAAGCGAACAAGCGATTATCTGCGTGTGTGGCGTTCCGATCTGATCGTAGCGACGTAACCTGGCCTCGTCGGCTGTCAGGTTGGCGACCCAAGGTGCCCCAGTCATCTCACGTGATATCGGCCGAGATCATCGCAGTCGCTCCCTTTTGATTGCACGACTACATGTGGCTTGGCCTTGGAAAAATCCACGCACCACGCGTCGCCAGTGCGGTAGAGCATCGCGTGTCGCGTCTTGATCTTACTAGGTTGGACGCGTGCCTTCTAGTGGTGTGTATTTCCTTTATATCGTCTGCCGCACCTTATATCTTGGCTGTCGTAATTGGCGTTGTGTTTGGGGATCGCCCATTCATCCATCGCCACTGGTGCGATCTAATATGGACATATCATCATGGTTTCGAATACACAATGAAATGCAACAGCAGCAGCAGGCACAAGTACCAAATTTAGCATATCAATTATCTCATCAGCAGCAAAATCAAGAACAACAGCAGCAACAGCTACAACA
>ERZ782914.217-NODE-217-length-20831-cov-6.101848_pt1 | contig 20831 bp, 15 predicted proteins | sample MGYA00375948_ERZ782914 | MGnify/ENA primary metagenome ERZ782914 (study PRJEB29894, sample SAMN03576417) | human skin metagenome | biome: human skin; feature: left retroauricular crease; material: organic_material | host: Homo sapiens | place: Italy: Trento...
GTTGGAGGAAGCCCACAAACGGCGCGGACGGGCGGTCGGGGCCGGCGTCCCCGCCGTTTGTGGGCTTCCTCCAACCGAGGGCGTCCGCGGCGGCCCGTACACTGGCCGACTGAGCCTCCGCATCTGGCGGACCACCACAAGGAGGACGTGTGACCGATCCCGATCTGACCACCACGGCCGGCCGGCTGGCCGACCTGCATCGGCGGCTCGAGGCGACGGCCGCGCCCGGCGGCCCGGACGCCGTCGAGCGCCAGCACGCTCGCGGCAAGCACACCGCGCGCGAGCGGATCGACCTCCTCCTGGACGAGGGCTCCTTCGTGGAGCTGGACGCGCTGGCCGTGCACCGCACCACCGCGTTCGGCATGGACGCCAAACACCCGGCCGGCGACGGCCTGGTGTCCGGCTTCGGCACCGTGGACGGGCGCCAGGTGGCCGTCTACTCCCAGGACTTCACCGTGTTCGGCGGCTCGCTGTCCGAGCGCAACGGGCAGAAGATCGTGAAGGTCCAGGAGTTCGCCGCGCGCAACGGCTGCCCCGTGATCGGCATCCTCGACGGCGGCGGCGCGCGCATCCAGGAGGGCGTGGCCTCCCTCGCCCAGTTCGCGGACATCTTCCGGAACAACGTCCTGGCCTCGGGCATGATCCCGCAGATCTCGCTGATCATGGGCCCCTCCGCCGGCGGCGCGGCCTATTCGCCGGCGCTGACGGACGTCGTGGTGATGGTGGACCAGACCTCGCACATGTTCATCACCGGCCCGGACGTGATCAAGACCGTCACGGGCGAGGACGTGGACATGGAGACCCTCGGCGGCGCCCGCTCGCACAACACCACCTCCGGCACCGCCCACTACATGGCCTCCTCGGAGGAGGACGCGATCGCCTACGTGCAGGAGCTGCTCGAGCTGCTGCCCTCCAACAACCTCGCAGAGGCCCCGACCTTCGAGGCCGCGGACCCGGAGCCCACGGACGAGGACCTCGCCCTGGACGAGATCATCCCGGACTCCGCCCACCAGCCCTACGACATGCTCGAGGTCATCGCCTCGATCGTGGACGAGGGCCACCTGCTGCAGCTGCAGGAGCTGTACGCGCCCAACGTGATCACCGGCCTGGCCCGCCTGGACGGCATGAGCGTGGGCGTCGTCGCGAACCAGCCGATGCAGTTCGCCGGCACCCTGGACATCGCCGCCTCGGAGAAGGCCGCGCGGTTCGTGCGCTTCTGCGACGCGTTCAACATCCCGATCATCACCCTCGTGGACGTGCCCGGGTTCCTGCCCGGCACGGACCAGGAGTTCAACGGCATCATCCGCCGCGGCGCCAAGCTGATCTACGCCTACGCCGAGGCCACCGTGCCGAAGCTGACCGTGATCACGCGCAAGGCCTTCGGCGGCGCGTACATCGTGATGGGCTCCAAGAAGCTCGGCGCGGACCTGAACCTGGCCTGGCCGAGCGCCCAGATCGGCGTGATGGGCGCCCAGGGCGCCGTGAACATCCTGTACCGGCGCGACCTGAAGGCGACGGCGGAGGCGGGCGGCGACGTCGACGCGCGACGGGCCGAGATCGTGGCCGACTACGAGGCCGAGCTGCTCAACCCATACCAGGCCGCCGAGCTGGGCTACGTGGACGCCGTGGTGCCCCCGCACGCCACCCGCGGCCAGCTCATCCGCGCCCTGCGCGCCACCCTGCACAAGCGCGAGGCCCGCCCCGCCAAGAAGCACGGGAACATGCCGCTGTGAGCGCCCTGCTGGGCCCGGGCGCCCCGGACGAGAACGACGCGTCGACGCAGGCCACGCCGCCGTCGGCCGACCCGCTGCAGCTCAGCGGCCCGGAGTTGGAGCCGGAGGAGATGGCCGCACTGGCCGCCGTCCTCGAGGCGGCCGCCGCGGCCCGGGCCGAAGCCGCCCGGCTCGCCGCCGAGGCCGCCGACCCCCGCCCCCTGGACCGCACGCTCCGCCGTCGCGGCGACCTGGGCCTGTGGGCCCGGCCCGGCCGCGGTCAGTGGCGTCAGGGCGCGGGCCCGCAGTGAGCCGGGGGCGGGCGCCAGCGCCTAGAGTGCCGGTATGACCCAGCACACCTCCGAGGCCGCCGTCGACGGCGCCCGCACCCCGTCCGCCATCGACGCGCTCGCCGAGCGCTACGTGACCGACCTCCTCGCCCTGCATCCGGACACCGCCACCGAGCTCGGCTTCCCGGGCCGAGAGACCGAGTACACGGACTTCTCCCCCGCCGGCGCCCGCGCCGACGACGAGCTCAACGCCCGCCTGCTCGAGGACTTGGCCGCGCTCGAGCCGCAGGACGAGACGGACCGCGTCACGAAGGCGGCCATGCAGGAGCGCATCGGCCTCGAGCGGGAGATCCACGCGACCGGCCGCACCGAGCTGAACAACATCGCCTCCCCTGCCCAGGGCATCCGCGCGGTCTTCGACCTCATGCCCACGGACACCGCGGAGCAGTGGGGCCACATCGCCGGCCGCCTCGAGAACCTGCCGGCCGCCCTGCGCGGCTACACGCAGTCCCTGCTCGCCTCCCGCGACGCCGGCCACGTGGCCGCGGTGCGCCAGGTGGACATCGTGGTGGAGCAGGCCCGCGCCCACGGCGCCGCGGGCGGGTTCTTCCCGGGCCTGGTCGAGCGGGCCGAGGCAGCCGACGTCGTGGACGGCGCCCTGGCCGCCCGCATCCGCTCCGGCGCGGACACCGCCGCGCAGGCCTACCGCGACTTCGCGGACACGCTCGAGGCCGAGCTGCGCCCGCACGCCCCGGAGGCGGACGGCGTCGGGATCGACTACTACCGGCTGGCCTCCCGCGTCTTCCTCGGCGCCGAGATCGACCTCGAGGAGACCTACCGCTGGGGCCAGGAGGAGCTGGCCCGCATCATCGCCGCGCAGCAGGCGGACGCCGAACGCATCCGGCCGGGCGCCACGATCGAGGAGGCGCGCGCGATCCTGGACGCGGACCCGGAGCGCACCCTGAAGGGCACCGAGGCCCTGCGCACGTGGATGCAGCGGCTCTCCGACGACGCGGTCGAGGCCATGAAGGAGCACTTCGAGATCCCGGCCCCGATGGACCGGCTCGAGTGCATGATCGCCCCCACCCAGGAGGGCGGCATCTACTACACCGGCCCCTCGGACGACTTCTCCCGGCCCGGCCGCATGTGGTGGTCCGTGCCCCCGGGCGAGGACGAGTTCACCACGTGGGCGGAGACCACCACGGTCTACCACGAGGGCGTGCCGGGCCATCACCTGCAGATCGCCACCGCCATGATGAACCGGGAGAACCTCAACCTGTGGCGCCGCAGCTTCTGCTGGACGTCCGGCCACGGCGAGGGCTGGGCGCTGTACGCGGAGAAGCTCATGGAGGAGCTCGGCTTCCTCGACGACCCGGGCGACCACCTCGGCATGCTGGACATGCAGCGCATGCGCGCGGCCCGCGTGGTGTTCGACATCGGCTACCACTGCGGCTTCGACGCCCCCGAGTCCGAGGGCGGCGGCGCGTGGACCCCGGAGAAGGGCTACGCGTTCCTGGCCAAGCACCTGATGATCTCCGAGGGCCAGCGCCGCTTCGAATTCACGCGCTACCTCGGCTGGCCGGGGCAGGCGCCGGCGTACAAGGTGGGCCAGCGCATCTGGGAGCAGATCCGCGCCGAGCACGAGCAGGCCGAGGGCGCCGACTTCGACCTCAAGGCCTTCCACACCCGGGCCCTGCGCCTGGGCGGCATGGGCCTGGACACCCTGCGGGAGGCGCTCGCGTGATCCCGCACGACGACGGCGCGGCCGGCCCCGGATTGAGCCTGCGGCTGGTGCTCGGCTCGGCCTCCCCCGGCCGGGCGGAGGTCCTGACCCGGGCGCGGGTGCCGTTCCGCGTCGTCGTCTCGGGAGTGGACGAGGCGGCCGTGGGCGCGGCGGCGGGCGACCCGTCGCCGGCGGAGCTGGCGGGCCTGCTGGCGGAGGCCAAGGGCCGCGACGTGGCCGCCCGTGTGGCGGGCGCCGGCGTCGAGGCCCCCACGCTCGTGCTCGGCTGCGACTCCGTGTTCGAGTTCGAGGGCCGCGCCCACGGCAAGCCCTACGAGCCCGAGGTCGCCGTCGAGCGCTGGCGCGCCCAGGCCGGCCGGGAGGGCGTGCTGCACTCGGGCCACTGGCTGGGCCTGGTGCTGCCGGAGCCCGGGGTCGGGTCCGGGATGGCCGCGGAGGCGGGCGTGGTGTCCGCCGTCGTGCGCTTCGGCGCCGTCACCGAGGCCGAGATCCAGGCCTACGTGGCCACGGGCGAGCCGCTGCACTGCGCGGGCGCGTTCACGGTGGACGGCGCGGGCGCGGCCCTCGTGGACGGCGTGGACGGGGACCCCAACGCGGTGATCGGGCTGTCCGTGGCGTGGCTGCGGCGGGCCACGGCGGCCCTGGGCCAGGACTTCACCCGGTTGTGGGAACCCTCCAACGCGCAGCGCTGATCCGGCGCGTCCGGGCCCCGCGCCTCGGAGGGTTCCGCCACAACGAGTAGGGTGCTGGTCAGAGTCGGCGCCGTCCCGCGCCTTTCGCCCCACCGGGTGAGGGGCACGACCCCGGACGTGGCGCCCGCACCCCCAGCCGTGATCGTCCGAGGAGTCCATCGCCCATGAGCATCGCCGACGCACCGCAGGCCTCGGTCGTCCCGCCCGTCGACCCCGCGGCGGAGCGCCGGTTCTCCCGGGTGCTGATCGCCAACCGCGGCGAGATCGCCGTGCGCATCATCCGGGCCTGCCAGGACGAGGGGCTGACCTCCGTGGCCGTCTACGCCGAGCCGGACCGGGACGCCCTGCACGTGACGCTCGCAGACGAGGCCGTGGCCCTCGGCGGGGAGACCGCCGCCGACTCCTATCTGGTGATCGGCAAGATCCTCGACGCCGCCGAGCGCGCGGGCGCGGACGCCGTGCACCCCGGCTACGGCTTCCTCTCCGAGAACGCGGACTTCGCGCGCGCCGTGACCGACGCCGGGCTCGTGTGGATCGGACCGCCCGCCGAGGCGATCGACCGGTTGGGCGACAAGGTCTCGGCCCGCCAGCTGGCCACCAAGGTCGGCGCCCCGCTGGCGCCGGGCACCACCTCCCCCGTGACCGGCACGGAGGAGGTCGTCGCGTTCGCGGACGAGTTCGGCCTGCCGGTGGCCATCAAGGCGGCCTACGGCGGCGGCGGCCGCGGCATCAAGGTGGCCCGCACGCGCGAGGAGATCCCCGAGTTCTACGAGTCCGCGGTCCGTGAGGCCGTGGCCGCGTTCGGCCGGGGCGAGTGCTTCGTGGAGCGCTTCCTGGACAAGCCGCGCCACGTGGAGACGCAGTGCCTGGCGGACGTGCACGGCGACGTCGTCGTGATCTCCACCCGCGACTGCTCGCTGCAGCGCCGCAACCAGAAGCTCGTGGAGGAGGCCCCGGCGCCGTTCCTCACGGACGAGCAGAACGCCCGCCTCGTGGAGTCCTCCAAGGCGATCCTGCAGGAGGCCGGCTACGTCGGCGCGGGCACGTGCGAGTTCCTCGTGGGCCAGGACGGCACCATCTCCTTCCTCGAGGTGAACACGCGCCTGCAGGTGGAGCACCCGGTCTCCGAGGAGATCACCGGCATCGACCTCGTGCGCGAGCAGTTCCGCCTGGCCCGTGGCGAGGCCCTCGGCTACACGGACCCGCAGCCCCGCGGCCACTCGATCGAGTTCCGTCTCAACGGCGAGGACCCGGGCCGCAACTTCCTGCCCGCCCCCGGCCGGCTCACCACGTTCCGCATGCCCAGCGGCCCGGGCGTGCGCGTGGACTCCGGCGTGGTGGAGGGCGAGGCCGTCTCCGGGGCCTTCGACTCCATGGTCGCCAAGCTGATCGTCACCGGCGCGGACCGCCGTCAGGCCCTGCAGCGCGCCGCCCGCGCCCTGCGCGAGGCCGAGATCGTCGGCATGCCCTCGGTGCTGCCCTTCCACCGCGCCGTGGTGCGCGACCCCGCCTTCGCCCCCGAGATCGCCGGCTCGGAGGAGCCGTTCTCGGTGCACACCCGGTGGATCGAGACGGAGTTCGCGAACCGCATCGAGCCGAGCGCCCTCACCCCGGCGGAGCCGGCCCCCCGCGAGGCGCGCCACACCGTGACCGTGGAGGTCAACGGCAAGCGCGTGGACGTCACCCTGCCCACGTGGGGCGAGGCCCTGCACACGATCTCCGGCGCCGCCCAGCGGGCCGGTGCGGGACGACGCCGGCCCCGCGGCAAGCGCGGCGCACCGGTGGCCGCGGCCGTCAGCACGGACGCCCTGACCGCCCCGATGCAGGGCACCGTGGTGAAGGTCGCCGCCGAGAACGGCCAGACCGTGGCCGAGGGCGACCTGATCGTGGTCGTGGAGGCCATGAAGATGGAGCAGCCGCTCACGGCCCACCGCGCGGGCGTGGTCAGCGGTCTCGAGGTCGAGCCGGGCCAGACGGTCACGGCCGGCACGGTGATCGCCACCATCGCCGACGCGGAGTGAGCCGCCGGCGACGGCGGCGGGGAGCGCCGTCGTCGCCGACTGGTTCCACATGGTGGACGACGGGGACATGACTCTCGCAGATCGATGCGACGAGGCTTAACCTGACACGCATCTTCGTCTCACATCGTGGTCGCTCGCGACCCCCTGTGCCCGTCATACCAGGGAGACACCATGTCCCACTCCTCCCCGCCCGCGAACCCGGGCGCCCCCACCGATCTCACGTCGGACGCGGTCGCCACCGCGGAGGAGGTGCCCCGCTCGCGGGTCATCATCGCCTCGCTCGTGGGCACCTCGATCGAGTTCTACGACTTCTACATCTACGCCACGGCCGCCGTCTCGGTGTTCCCGCTGATCTTCTTCGCGGGCGGCGACGACAACACGGCCCTGCTGGCCTCCATGGCCACCTTCGGCGCGGCGTTCGTCGCCCGGCCGCTGGGCGCCGTCGTCTTCGGCCACCTGGGCGATCGCGTGGGCCGCAAGACGACGCTCATCGGCTCGCTGCTGACCATGGGCATCGCGACGTTCCTCATCGGCCTGCTGCCCACGTACTACCAGATCGGCCTGTGGGCGCCGGCCATGCTGACGCTGCTGCGCTTCTTCCAGGGCCTGGGGCTCGGCGGCGAATGGTCCGGCGCCGCTCTGCTGGCCACCGAGTACGCCAAGGACGGCAAGCGCGCGCAGGCAGCCATGTGGCCGCAGCTCGGCGCGCCGATCGGCTTCCTGCTGGCCAACGGCCTGTTCCTCGCACTCGTGCTCGGCTTCGGCCACGACTCCACGAACCCGGTGCTCGACGGCCCGTTCCTCACGTGGGTGTGGCGCCTGCCGTTCCTGCTCTCGATCGTGATGGTGGCTGTGGGCCTCTACGTCCGCGTCAAGCTCGAGGAGACCCCGGTCTTCCAGCGCGCCCTCGACCGCGACCAGCGCGTCAAGGCGCCGCTGGGCGAGGTGTTCCGCCGCAACTGGTGGGAGCTGATCCTGGGCACCTTCGTGATGTACGCCACCTACGTGCTCTTCTACCTGATGACCACGTGGATCCTCTCCTACGCGATCGGCAAGCCGGCCAACGGCTTCCTGGGCGTCCCCTACGCCGAGTTCCTCGTGCTGCAGCTGGTCGGCATCCTGTTCTTCGCGGCGTTCGTGCCGGTCTCCGGCCTGCTGGCGGACCGCTTCGGCCGCCGCCCCACCCTGATCGTGATCTCGGTGCTCATGGTGCTGTTCGGCCTCTCGTTCGGCCTGTGGCTCGCGCCGGAGAACATGGGCGTGGGTGCGGAGCTGAACGTGCCGCTGATGCTGGCGTTCCTGGCCACGGGCATGACGCTCATGGGTCTGACCTTCGGGCCCATGTCCGCGGTGCTGCCTGAGCTGTTCCCCACGAACACCCGCTACACCGGCTCCGGCATCGCGTACAACGTGTCCTCGATCCTCGGCGCGGCGCTGACCCCGTTCATCGCCGCCTGGCTGGTGCAGAAGTTCGACGTCTCCTATGTCGGCTACTACCTGGCCGCCGCCTCGGCGATCACCGTCATCGCGCTGGTGCTCTCCCCCGAGACCCGGCACACGGACCTCGACACCGTCACCTCGGCCCGGGAGCGCCGCGCCGTGCGCTGACCCCGGCCCCCGCCGGCCCGGGCCCCCTCCCGCACTTTCGAACGTGACATCGGGGAAATGGACGCTTTCGGTCGTGAGATAGGGCCTATCTCACGACCGAAAGTCGTCTCTGGGTCAGATGCGCACGTGCAGGCGGCGCGCCGCCTCCGCGATCGACCCGGACATGGACGGGTACACGGTGAAGGTGTCCGCGAGGTCGTCCACGTGCAACTTGTGCGTGACCGCGAGCGCGAGCGCGTAGATCAGCTCGGAGGCGCGCGGCGAGACCACCACGCCGCCGATCACGGTGCCGGAGCCCTGACGCGCGAAGATCTTCACGAACCCCTCCTCCGCGCCGGACATCTTGGCGCGGGGGTTGGTGTGGAAGTCCAGTCGCAGCACGTCCGCCTGGTACTGGCCGGAGTCCACCTGCGCCTGCGTGACGCCCACGGTGGCGATCTCCGGCGAGGTGAAGATGTTCGAGGCCAGCAGGTGCGGGCGCAGCGGCTTGAGGGCGTCGCCGAGCAGGTGGGCGACGGCGATGCGCCCCTGCATGGCCGCCACCGAGGCGAGGGCGAGCTTGCCCGTGCAGTCGCCCGCCGCGTAGATGCTCGGCACGGACGTGCGGGAGACGCCGTCCACGAGCACGTGGCCGGAGTCGGCCAGCTTCACGCCCACGTCGTCGAGGCCGAGGCCCGCCGTGTTCGGCACGCCGCCGACGGCCACCAGCGCGTGGGAGCCCTCGATCGACGGGGTGTCTTCGGCCCCCTCGCCGGAGAGGTGCACGCGCACGCCGGTCTCGGTCCGCTCGACCGACTCGGCCCGGGAGCGGGAGACCACCCTGAGGCCGTTGTCCTCGAAGACCTTCTCGAGCAGCTCGGCGGCGTCGGCGTCCTCCCCGGGGAGCACGCGGTCACGCGAGGAGACGAGGGTGACCTTGGCGCCGAGGCGGTTGTAGGCCGAGGCGAACTCGGCGCCGGTGACGCCGGAGCCCACGACGATCAGGTGCTCGGGAAGCTCCTTGAGGTTGTAGACCTGCTTCCAGTTGAAGATCCGCTCGCCGTCCGGGACGGCGGTGGGCAGCTCGCGGGGGCTCGCGCCGACGGCCACGAGGATCGCGTCCGAGGTGATGATCTCGGGCTCGGCGCCGGCGTCGGCGTCGTCGAGGGCGCGGACGGACACCTCGTGGGGGCCGACGACGCGGCCCACGCCGTCGATCACCCGGACGCCGACCCGCTCGAGGCCCGCGCGGATGTCCGAGGACTGCTCGTGGGCCAGGTTCAGGATGCGGCGGCCGACCTGGCCCATGTCCGCGTGGACCTCGGCCCCGCCGAGATCGACGCCCAGGTCCACGGAGGCGCCCACGCGGCGCATCGAGTCGGCGGCGGCGATCAGCGTCTTGGAGGGGACCACGTCCGTGAGGACGGCCGCGCCGCCCAACCCCTGGCGCTCGACCAGGGTCACGCGGGCGCCCAGCTTCGCGGCCACCATGGCGGCCTCGTAGCCGCCGGGGCCGCCGCCGATGATGGTCAGGGACGGGATGAAGGTGCTGTTTTCCTCGCTCACGGGTTCCATTGTGTCCGCCGCGGACGGGAAAGTCCTAGCCCGCGCTCACGGGACACCGCCTAGACTCCACGACGTGACCGACCAGACCAGCATCCCCTCCCCCGACTCCCCCCTGACCGGCGACCATCCGGGCTTCGCCGAGGCCCGCGCGGCCGCCGACGCCATCGCCCGGGCGACGGGCGTGGCGGAGCACCGCGTCGCCGTCGTCCTCGGCTCCGGCTGGGGCGAGGCCGCCGGCCTGATCGGCGACGAGGTCGCCGCCGTGCCGCTGGCCGAGGTGCCCGGCTTCCACGCCCCGAAGGTGCCCGGCCACAACGCGGTGATCCGCTCGGTCCGGCTGCCGGACGGCACGCACGCCCTCGTCTTCGGCTCGCGCACGCACTTCTACGAGTCCCGCGACGCCCAGGCCGTGGCGCACACCGTCCGCACCGCCGCCGCCGCCGGGGCGCGCACCGTGGTGCTGACCAACGGCTGCGGCGGCCTGGACCCGGAGATCGCCCCGGGCACCCCCGTCCTGATCGCGGACCACATCAACCTCACCGGCGCCACCCCGCTCGCCGGCGCCACGTTCGTGGACCTGACCGACCTCTACTCCCCGCGGCTGCGCGCGATCGCCCGCGAGGTGGACCCGTCCCTGCGCGAGGGCGTGTACGTCCAGTTCGCCGGCCCGCAGTACGAGACCCCCGCCGAGGTGCGGATGGCGCGCACCCTCGGCGGCGATCTCGTCGGCATGTCCACGGCACTGGACGCGATCGCGGCCCGTCACGCCGGGCTGGAGGTGTTCGGCATCTCGCTGGTGACCAACCTCGGCGCCGGCATCTCGGAGACGCCGCTGTCCCACGCCGAGGTCGTGGAGGCCGGTCAGGCCGCCGGCCCGCGCATCGCGCGCCTGCTCGCGGACATCGTGGGGCGGCTCTGATGCCCGCGCACGACGACGTCGCCGCGCTCCCGGAGGACGTCCTCGCCCGGGCTGAGCGGTGGGCGGCGGAGGACCCCGACCCCGCGCACCGGGACACCCTGCGCGCCGAGCTCGACGCGGCCGCCGGCGTCGGCCCGGAGGCCGCGGCCGCCCGGGCGGCGCTCGCCGCCCGCTTCGCCGGGCCGCTCGCCTTCGGCACCGCCGGCCTGCGCGCCGAGGAGGGCCCGGGCGAGTCCCGCATGAACCGGCTCGTGGTGCGCCGCACCGCGGCGGGTCTGGCCGCCCACCTGTGGGACGGCGTCGGACGGGACGCGGCCCCGCCGCTGGCCGTCGTCGGGTACGACGCGCGGCGCGGTTCGGCCGCCTTCGCCGCGGACACGGCCGCCGTCCTGACGGCCGCGGGCGTGCAGGCCGTCCTGCTGCCGGACCCGCTGCCGACGCCGGTGCTCGCCTTCGCGGTGCGCCATCTCAGCGCGGACGCGGGCGTGATGGTCACGGCCAGCCACAACCCGCCCGCGGACAACGGGTACAAGGTCTACCTCGGCGGGCGGCTCACGGACGAGGCGGGCCGGGGGGCGCAGATCGTCTCCCCCGCGGACGCGCAGATCGCCGCCCGCATCGACCACGCGGCGTGGGCCGCGGACATCCCGCTCGCCGACGACGGCTGGACCGTGGCCGGGCCGGACCTGCTGGAGGCCTACCGCGCGGCGGCCCTCGGCGTGCTCGACGACGACCGGCACGGCCACCGCGACCTGCGCGTGGTCTACACGCCCCTGCACGGGGTGGGCGGCGCCGTGGTCCCGGGCCTGCTCGAGGACGCCGGCTTCGGCCCCGTCCACGTGGTGGCCGAGCAGGCCGCCCCGGACCCGGCCTTCCCCACGGTCGCGTTCCCCAACCCGGAGGAGCCGGGGGCGATGGACCTCGCCCTCGCCCTGGCCGCCGAGGTGGGCGCGGACCTGGTGATCGCCAACGACCCCGACGCCGACCGCCTGGCCCTGGCCGCGCCCGTCACCGACGCGGACGGTGCCCGCACGTGGCGGATGCTCTCGGGCGACGCCGTCGGGACGCTGCTGGGCGCGCACGCGATGCCGGCCCTGCACGCGGCCGGCCGCAGCGCCGCGAACTCCGTGGTCTCCTCCCCGCAGCTGGCCGCCCTGGCGGAGGCGAACGGGGTGACGCACCACGTCACGCTGACCGGCTTCAAGTGGATCTCCCGCGCCCCGGACCTCGGCTTCGGCTACGAGGAGGCCCTCGGCTACTGCGTGGACCCGGACATGGTGCGGGACAAGGACGGCATCACGGCCGCCCTCATGGCCGCGGAGCTGGCCGCCGCCCTCACGGCGCAGGGACGCGGCCTGACGGACGCCCTGGCCGACGTCGACGCGGTCACCGGCGCCATGCCCAGCGCCCAGGTCTCGGTCCGCGTGGCGGACCTGTCCCTGATCACGCGGACCATGGCGGCGCTGCGGGCGCAGGGCCCGGCCACCCTGGCCGGCGAGCCGGTCACCGTGCGCCGCGACCTCGCGGAGGGCGGGGACGGGCTGCCGCCCACGGACGCGCTGCTGTTCGCCACCGACTCCGGCACCCGCGTGCTGGTGCGTCCCTCCGGCACCGAGCCGAAGCTCAAGTGCTACCTCGGCACCCGGGACGCCGACCCGGCCGCGGCCGCCGAGCGGCTCGAGGCGCTGCGGGCCGAGGTGATGGCCCTCGTGGGCGGCTGAGCCTCGGTAGGCTGGTGGGCATGACCGTCTCCCTCACCACCGCCGAGCTGGCGAAGTACATCGACGCGACCGCCCTGAAGGCAGACACCTCGGAGGCGGACGTGCGCCGCCTCGTGGCCGAGTCCCGCGAGGCCGGGGTCAAGAGCGTCTGCATCAACCCCGTGTGGGTGCCGCTGGTGGCCGCCGAGCTCGCGGGCTCGGACGTGCTGACCTGCACCGTGATCGGCTTCCCTCTCGGCGCCAACGCCTCGGAGGTCAAGGCCTTCGAGGCCCGGCAGGCGATCGACGCCGGCGCGGACGAGGTGGACATGGTCCTCGACGTCGCCGCGGCCCGTGCCGGGGACCGCGCCCGGCTCGTCTCGGACGTCCGCGCCGTGGCCGAGGCCGCCCACGCGGACGGCCCCGCGGGCGATGGCGGGGCGTTGCTCAAGGTGATCGTGGAGACCGCCCTCCTGGACGACGACGCAATCGTCCTGGCCTGCGAGGCCGCGGTCGAGGCCGGGGCGGACTTCGTGAAGACCTCCACGGGCTTCTCCACCGCGGGCGCCACCGTCGAGCACGTCGCGCTGATGCGCCGCACCGTGGGCGAGGGCATCGGCGTGAAGGCCTCCGGCGGGGTGCGCACCCGCGAGGACGCCTTGGCGATGATCGAGGCCGGGGCCACCCGGATCGGGGCCAGCTCCGCGCTTGCTATCCTGGGATCCGACTGACTCGCATCACTTCGGCCGGGCGTCCGCCCCGGCCGGGACCGCACCGAAGGAGCATCACGTGATCCGCAACGGCAAGGCCATCGACCACTCCAACGTGGGCGGCGTCTGGGGTTCCCTGATCGCCTTCATCGTCGCCTTCGGCGCGTTCCTCGGCTGCCTCTACGCCATGGGCTTCTGGTCGCTCGAGTCGGTCTGGGTCCCCGGCCTGATCGCGCTGGCCCTGGCCACCGTGGCCTTCATGATCCCCCAGACGTTCCTGGGCCGCAGCGACACCGTGGACACCACCGCCATCCACACCCGTCCCGCCGTCGAGCACGCCGCCGCCGGCGCCCACGCCGTCGAGACCGGCGCCGCGCACCGCTGAGCCGTCCCGGAGCCGAGGATCGCTGACACCGGTCGTCCGGCTGCCGCGCGCCGAAGGGCGTCCACCCGCAACACGGGGGTGGACGCCCTTCGGCTTGTCTCCATCGCGGCGGTGGTGCTGGGTCACGCATACCTGACGGACCTCACGTTCAGCCGGTACCTGGAGATCTGGCGGATGCCGCTGTTCTTCTTCCTCACCGGCTACTTCTGGACGCGCGGCCGCCCCTGGGCCAAGGACGTGCGGGGCCGCTTCCGGAGCCTGATGGTGCCGTACCTGGTGTGGGCGGCGCTCATGTCCGTGGCCGCGTTCGCGTGGTTCGGCGACGACCCCGACCTCCTGCGGCGCCTGATGCTCACCGGCTGGTACGGGGGCGCGGACCAGGAGCCCCCGTGGTGGGCGTTCTGGTTCATCTCCGTCCTGTTCTTCACCACGGTGCTGCGCCGATTCCTCGAGCGCTTCCCGTCCGCCGTCGCCTGGGCGGTGGGCCTGGCCGGGCTGGCGTGGGCCCACCTCGTGCCGGACTCCGCGATCGCCCGCACGCCTCTGGGCGTCGGGCTGGCCCTGCCGTGCCTGCTGTTCGTCCTCAGCGGGGAGATGTTCCGCCGCCGCGTCCAGCCGCACGTGCGGCGCCATCGGACGCTCATCGGCCTCGGCCTGGTGCTGCTCGGGCTGATCGCGGTGCGGCTGGGCCTGGAGCCGCCCAACATCAAGTTCGGCGGCTTCGGCACGCCGGTGCTCACCCCCGCCGTGGGCGTCCTGATGTCCGCGGGGATGGTGCTCGTGTTCGGTTCCACGGTGGAGGGGTTGCTGCGCTCCTTCGCCCGACGCACCGGGACGGGTCAGGCCCTGCGCCGCGTCATCACCGCCCTGGTCCGGACGGGCACGGTGGTGGTGCTGCTGCACGGCTGGGTGCTGATGTGGGTCACGCGCCACGGTGTGGAGGACAACGCCGCCAAGTTCGCCCTCGCGCTCGCCCTCAGCTGGCTGGCAGGCCTCGCCCTGCTCGCCACCCCCCTGTCCAAGCCGTTCACGGGGGCGCGCCGCCGCTGGCACCCGGTGCACCGCCTGCGACGCGTGGAGCCCCCGCACCCCGTCACGTCCGCGCTGCCGCGCGTCACGACCGCCTCGGAGAGGACACAACCATGAGCCGGGATCATCGCCCCCCGATCCGCAATCCGTTCCTGCCGCCGACGCCGGAGAAGTCCGAGGTGCCGGCCCGCGACGGCGGCCACCCGGCGGGTGACGGCGGTGACGCCGGCGCCCCGGCGGCCTCCACGGCGCGGGAGGATCGCCTCGCCGAGTTCCGGCTCGGCCCGGCGTTCCGCCCCGAGCCGGCCGAGCGCGCGGTGGCTCCCGCGGCCGCTGAGCCGGTCTCGCCTGCCTCGCCGGCCGACCGTGCCCCCGGGCCCCTGCCGAGCGCCCGCGTCCTCGTCGTGTGCACGGGCAACATCTGCCGCTCCGCCTACGTGGAGTACGCGCTGCAGGCGCAGCTCAACGCCCTGCTGGGCGACCGGGGCCGCGCGGAGGTCACGAGCGCGGGCACGGAACCGAACCAGGCGCTGACCGTCCCCGGCCCGCTGCTCGACCTCGCGCCGAGCCGCCGAGTCCGCGCCGCGTTGACGCAGCATCGACCGCAGCAGCTGACCGGGCGTTCGCTGGCGGGCCAGGACCTCGTCCTGACCGCGACGGACGACCACCTGGACGAGGTGCTGCGCGAGGACCCCGCGGCGGTGCGCCGGACCTTCACGATCCTCGGCATGGGCACCCTCCTGCGCGACCACGGCGAGGAGCTCGCCGCGGCGGTCCCTCCGGGCGCGGGCGTCACCGCGCTCGTCACGGCGCTGGCGGAGCTGCGCTCCCGCCTGATCGCCCACGGGGAGCGGCCGGACGCGGATCTGCCGGACCCGTTCCGTGGCCCCGCCGAGGGCTACGCCGCGATGGCGCAGACCGCGCAGCCGATCGTCGAGCTGCTGGCGTGGGAGATCGCCCGGGCCCTCGACGGGGACCTCGTGGAGGACGAGGACCCGATGGGCGCCTGACCGGCCGGCGTCAGAGATCGGGGACGGGGCCGCCTCCACTGCCACGCGCAGGGGTGCGCAGCCGGGGGGCGGACAGGCGCAGCCTAAGAATGCGTAGGCGCCGAGGATGGCGAGGACGAGCACGACGCCACCCCCATCTGCGGCGTCGACCAGAGCCACAGGACGGCGCACGCCAAGCCCGCCATGGAGGTGCAGGGCCCGTGAGGAAGACGCACACCGCGGCGGTGACGAGCAGGGCCACCTTCCACCGCCGCGTCCGCACCAGAGCGAGCGGCGACTGAGCCGACCGCGGGCGATGCAGTCAACAAGACCGATGAAGCCCGCGATCCGCGCCCATTAGCGCAACCAGTCCAGGTCTGGGATGCCCTGCGGCAGGGGGACGATCGCGGGGAACGGCATGCTCGGTGAACATGAGAATGGAACTCTGCAGGTGGATCTAGACAGGTCGCGCAGCTCATCGCGAGTCCTGCCACGCGTTCATGGATGGCACGTCAACACGGAGCACCCGGGAGCGTGCGGGTCTCGCGCCGTCAGTCCACGAATCCACCTGAACCCCCTTTAACTTTGCACCGGGCATCCGGCACAGTCACCGGCGGCCCTCCTTTCGGTGGACTAAGCTCGCGGCCATGGGGGAACGTGCGACGGGACAGCGACCGGCCGCCCCGCCGTCCCTGGACCTCGAGGTCCGCGTCCGCCTCGCCCACGCTCGCATCGCGCACCTGCTGAACCGGGCTGACATCCGCGGCCTGCATCTCAAGGGCTACGCCACCGAGCCCGGTGTCTACCCCGACCACCGCCGCAGTTCGGACGTGGACCTGCTGGTCCATCCGGCCGATGCCACCGCCGTCATCGAGCTCCTGCACGCCCACGCCTGGGAACCGGTCGCTGACTTCTCGGAAGGGTCGATCTTCCAGCACGCGGCCACGCTCTGGCACGACCAGCTGGGGTATGTGGACGTGCATCGGCTCTTCCCCGGCCTCGGCGCGTCCCCCGAGGCGGCCTTCGACGCCCTGTGGAGCGAGCACGTCCACCTCGTGATCGCCGGCCGATCTGTTCCGGTGCCGAGCCCGCGCCACCAGCGGCTCGTCGTGATCGTCCACGCGGCCCGCGACCCGTTCCGCGGTGGCCGCGACGTCCGGCACATCCGGGAATCCCTCCCCGCCGAGTGCTGGGCCGCCCTGCGCGAGGAAGCCCACCGGCTGGACGCGGGTGCGGCTTGGCAGGTCGCCACGGGCGAGGCCACCGACGGCGTCGACACCCGGCAGCGGGCCCTCTTCGCGGCGCTGCACGAGAGCCAGAGCGGTCTCGAGCTGTTCCGCACCCGGTGGCAGTCGGCCGCCACCGCGCGCCAGCGGGCCGTCCTCGTGGCGCGCACGATCCCGGTGAACCGCCCCCATCTGCAGATGCGCCTGGGCCGGCCGGTGACCCGCGCGGACCTGTGGCGCGAGCAGGGCGCCCGGCTCGGCGCACTCGCCGGCTGGGCCTGGACGAAGGCGGTGCGCCGTGGCCGTTGAGACCACCGAGGGCTGGGCGCTCGCCCCCGACATCGCGTGGGCCCGCACCGCCGACGGCCAGGCCGCCGTCATGACGCTCGAGGCCGGTCAGCCGCTGCTGCTGAGCGCCTCGGGCGACGTGATCTGGGACGTCCTCGTGGGAGGCCGCACCCCGGAGGACGACCTGGTCGCGGATCCGCCGGCGCCGCTGTCGACGACGGAGGTCACGGTCCAGGTGGCGGAGGCGTTCGGCCTCGCCCCCGCCGACGTCGCGGCCGACGTCCACGCCTTCCTCGAGATGCTCGAGGTGCACGGCGTCCTCGTCCGCGTGACCTCGTCCTGACCCGGCTCAGCCCTCCGGCGCGAAGATCGCGTCGACCACCTGCTGCGCCCACTCGAGCAGCGGGACGTCCACGAGGTCCTGACCCATGACCGGCTTGGTCTTGGGCCGCGGGATGAGGACGCCGTTCAGGGCCGGCTTGACCTGGGCGCCCTTGTACATGCGGGTCAGGCGCATCTGGCGGGACTCCGGCAGGTCCGCGGCGGGGCCGAACTTCACGTTCTGCCCCAGCAGCATCACCTCGGTGACGCCCGCGGCCCGGGCCCGGTTGCGGAACCGGGCGACGGCGACGAGCGCCTCCACCGGCTCCGGCAGCGGGCCGTAGCGGTCCTTGAGCTCCTCCACCACGGCGTCCACGGCGGCGTCGTCCGCGGCCTGGGCGAGGTTGCGGTACATCTCCAGGCGCAGCCGCTCCCCCGGCACGTAGTCGTGCGGCAGGTGGGCGTTGACCGGCAGCTCCACCTTCACCTCGGCGGGCGCGGTGTCCTCCTCGCCCTTGAAGTCGGCCACGGCCTCGCCCACCATCCGCAGATACAGGTCGAAGCCCACGCCGGCGATGTGGCCGGACTGCTCCCCGCCCAGCAGGTTGCCGGCGCCGCGGATCTCGAGGTCCTTCATGGCCAGCTGCATGCCCGCGCCGAGCTCGTTGTGGGTGGCCACGGCCTTGAGGCGTTCGAGGGCCACCTCGCCGAGGGGCTTCTGCGGGTCGTACAGGAAGTACGCGTACGCCCGCTCGCGGCCACGGCCCACGCGGCCGCGCAGCTGGTGCAGCTGCGAGAGGCCGTAGCGCTGGGCGTCCTCCACGATCAGGGTGTTGGCGTTGGCGATGTCCAGGCCGGTCTCGATGATCGTGGTGGAGACGAGCACGTCGAACTTCCGCTCCCAGAAGTCCACCATGATCTGCTCGAGCCGGGCCTCGCTCATCTTGCCGTGGGCGACGGCGATCCGCGCCTCCGGCACCAGCTCGGCGATGCGCTTGGCCACCTTGTCGATGGTGGTGACGCGGTTGTGCACGTAGAACACCTGGCCCTCGCGCATCAGCTCGCGGCGGATGGCCGCGGTGACCTGCTGGTCCGAGTACGGGCCCACCGAGGTGAGCACGGGGTGGCGCTCCTCCGGGGCGGTGGCCAGCGTGGAGGTCTCGCGGATGCCGGTGAGGGACATCTCGAGGGTGCGCGGGATGGGCGTGGCGGACATGGCGAGCACGTCCACGTTGGTGCGCATCTTCTTCAGCGCCTCCTTGTGCTCGACGCCGAAGCGCTGCTCCTCGTCCACGATCACCAGGCCCAGGTCCTTGAACTGCACCTGGTCGGAGAGCAGCCGGTGGGTGCCGATCACCACGTCCACCTCGCCGTGCGCGAGCCCCTCGACGACCTCCTTGGACTCCTTGGCGGTCTGGAACCGGGAGAGCGCGGCCACCTTCACGGGGAAGCCGGCGAACCGGTCGGAGAACGTCTGGTGGTGCTGGCGGGCGAGCAGCGTCGTCGGGACGAGCACGGCCACCTGCTTGCCGTCCTGCACCGCCTTGAACGCGGCGCGCACGGCCACCTCGGTCTTGCCGAAGCCGACGTCGCCGGAGACGAGCCGATCCATGGGGACGGCCGCCTCCATGTCCTTCTTGACGTCCTCGATGGTGGTCAGCTGGTCCGGCGTCTCGATGAACGGGAACGCCTCCTCCAGCTCGCCCTGCCACGGGGTGTCCGGGGCGAACGCGTGGCCGCGCGAGGCCATGCGGGCCGAGTACAGGCGGATGAGCTCGCCGGCGATCTCGCGGGTGGCGCGCTTGGCCTTGGACTTGGTCTGCGCCCAGTCCGAGCCGCCCATCTTGGACAGCGACGGCGTCTCCCCGCCCACGTAGGTGGAGATCAGGTCGAGCTGGTCGGTGGGCACGAACAACCGGTCGCCCGGGGCACCGCGCTTCGAGGGCGCGTACTCGAGCACGAGGTACTCGCGGTAGGACTCCTCGGCGCCGGGGGCGGTGCGCGGGCCGCCGGTCACCTTGCGGCGCTGCAGCTCCACGAAGCGGGCGATGCCGTGCTGGGAGTGCACCACGTGGTCGCCGGGCTGCAGGGCCAGCGGATCCACGGCGTTGCGCCGCTTCCGGGCCAGCCGTGCCCCGGGGGCGCGCGTGCCCGCGGTGCGGTGCCGGCCGAAGAGGTCGTGCTCCGTGATCAGGGCGATCTGCGCGTCCGGGATCGTGAAGCCGGAGCCGACGGGCGCCGTCGCGATGGAGACCCGCCCCGGGGCGAGGCCCGCGGGCAGGGGCCCGTCCACCACGGAGGCCGTGAGGCCGGCCTCCGTGGTGAGCTCAGCGAGGCGGCGGGCGGAGCCGGGGCCGTCGGTGAGGACCACGGCATGCCACCCCTCCGCGAGCCGGACGCGGGTGTGCGCGACCATGGCCTCGATGTCGCCCGAGAAGGTCTGCGGGACGCCGAGGGTGGCGCGCAGGGTGGCGGCGTCGGGCAGCAGCTCGGCGTCCGAGACCAGCGCGGTGACGGACCAGAACCCCTGGTCCTGCTCGAGGGCGGCCGCGCGGAGTTCGGCCACCGTGAGGAAGCCGCCCGCGGCGGACTGGTCCGCCCCGGCCACGTCCACCGGGGCGACCGCGCCCTGCGCGGCGCCGGCCCACGCGGCCCGGAGGAACTCCTCGTTGGTGGCCAGCAGGTCGTCGGCCCGGCCGCGCAGGCGCTCGGGCTCCACGAGGACGGTCAGCGACCCGGTGGGCAGCATGCGGGGCAGCGACGTCATGGCCTCGGCCAGCAGCGGAGAGAGGGACTCCATGCCCTCCACGGCCACGCCCTCGGCGATCCGGTCCAGCATGTCCGCGGCGGCGGGCATGGCCGGGATCAGCTCTTTGGCGCGCCGGCGCACGTGGTCTGTGATGAGCAGTTCGCGGCACGGGGGCGCGTACAGCTCGGAGGGGTGGCCCGAGCCGTCCTCCGTGGTGTCCTCGAGGGAGCGCTGGTCCGCCACGGAGAACCAGCGCATCTGCTCCACCTCGTCGCCGAAGAACTCGATGCGCACGGGGTAGTCCTCGGTGGGCGGGAACACGTCGATCAGCCCGCCGCGCACGGCGAACTCGCCGCGTCGGCTGACCATGTCCACGCGCGAGTAGGCGGCGTCCGCGAGCGCGGCCACCACGCCGTCGAAGTCCCGCTCCTCCCCCGTCCGCAGGGTCACCGGGCTCAGCTCCCCGAGCCCGGCCACGAGGGGCTGCAGCACGGCGCGCACGGGGGCGACGACGATGCGCAGCGGGCCCTCCGCGTGTTCCTCGGGGTGGGCGAGGCGGCGTAGCACGGCCAGGCGTGCGCCCACGGTGTCCGAGCGCGGGGACAGGCGCTCGTGGGGCAGCGTCTCCCAGGACGGGAACAGCGCGGCGGCACCGGCGGGTGCCCAGGCGGCCAGGTCGGTCACGAGGTCCTCGGCCTCGCGGGTGGTCGCGGTGACCACGAGGACGGCGGCGCGCTCGCCGTGGCCCTCGGCCAGCGCCTCGGCGAGGACGGTCAGCAGGGGCGCGCGGGCGCCGTCGGGCAGGCCGATCTCCAGTTCGACGCCCCGGGCCTCGAGCGGCCGGGAGGCGGAGGCGGCGGCTGCCTCGATGGCACGTTCGGCGCGCAGGCGCGGCAGCAGCGG
>ERZ782914.224-NODE-224-length-20093-cov-18.551502_pt1 | contig 20093 bp, 6 predicted proteins | sample MGYA00375948_ERZ782914 | MGnify/ENA primary metagenome ERZ782914 (study PRJEB29894, sample SAMN03576417) | human skin metagenome | biome: human skin; feature: left retroauricular crease; material: organic_material | host: Homo sapiens | place: Italy: Trento...
TTTGTAAATAATTATGCTACAAATATTTAAAATAAAATTTTCTCTAAATAATCTAGTCTACAATGCGAAAACTTTACGCAAAAAACTATGAGCCTAAACTCATAGTTTAAAATTTATAAAAATTATCTTCTCTTCCCTCTCAAAAATCCAATCATTTTTCTAAATACAATTACAAAACTTATCCATCCCACTAATGTTATTCCATAGACTGCATATTTTAAATTGGAAGTATTTTTATCCTTTGTTATTTTTTTACTTTCTACTTTTTTCTCTGGGACTTCTTCCACTCTCTGTGCATTAATTAAAAGTCTTTTTGGTCTAGGTGGTCTTTTGGGATGGCAAGTTAAAAGTGTAATCATATCTCTATTTTCTATTGGTAGCACTCTCTGCCATTCGCTTGGGTCAATGACTTCTTTATTCACAACTTCATATTTTAAAAGCCCAGTTCTGCCGTCAATTAAAATTTCATCGCCTGCCTCAAGCTTTTCAACATTGTAAAACATGAGGTCGCCCCACCAACCTCTGTGACCAGCTATAACAGACCTTGTGGACATTCCTCCAAGAGGAAGGCTTGTCCCTTCAACTTGGGCAACACCCCAGTCCAAATGGTCATAAGTTGCATCAAGATAAATTGGCTTTTTCATCTCCAACTTTGGAATAATAAGATAGGCAAAAACTTCGTCCTTATCCAAACCTTCTATATCATAATAACCTTCATAGTCTTCGTTCTTAAATGGGTCAATAATATTGCCATCGCCCTTTAAAACTTTTTCATTATAATTTTCAACTTCCCTTGTCAAAGTTTTTTTATCTTTCACAAATTCTTTATAATTTCTATTTGCCATTATCTCCCTATATGACATTGAAGAAAAAGCAACAAGTGGCAGAAGTATTCCGCAAATAATTAAAAAGTATCCAAAGACCACTCTACCCTTACTCTTCATATTTTCTCCTCCTGCGTCTTATATAATAATAAATAGTAAAAATAATTGCCAAAGATATAACTGTTGGCACAATTAAAGTTTTGTAATCAAATCCCTTTTTAACACTATCTTCTTTTGCTTTTTTCTCAATATAAGGAACTCTGTGACCTCGAACAAGAAGTCTGTGTGAATTTATCATATAAGGTGTGCAAGTAAGAAGGGTCATAAGGTCTTTGCCTTCCACAACAAGCACTGGTTCAAAATCCCATGGTTCAACTACAAGAATTTGGTCTACTTGATATGCCAAAGTTTCTCTCACATTTGTGTAATAAAATTCATCGCCAATTTCAAGCTTGTCAAGTTCCCTAAAAAGTTTAACTTGAGGAAGACCCCTGTGTGCAGTTATAACTGCGTGAGTGTCCACTCCACCTATGGGTAAACTTGTCCCTTCAAGATGACCGCAAGCGTGTTGCAAAACATCCTCAGAAGTACCAGCATAAACAGGAATTTTTTGGTTAATCTTTGGAATGTCAATGTAACCAATTTTTTCTCTTACTTCAATCATCCTTGCATAATTTTCTACACCCTTTTTCTCTCTTTCAGTGTATGGGTCTGCAAGTCTTGATGGATCAAGAGTTTCATTGTACGCCTTTGCAAGATCCATCCTTTCATTTACTTCTTCATCGGGCAACTTTTGCACAGCCTCTTCAAAATCTTTTATTTGGTTGTTGTTTTCCACTGTGTAATAATAGTTGGAGATAACGGGATAAATTGCAATCAAAAGACCTATGACAAAAAGTACAATTATTTTCCAATTTTTTTTAATCTTCTCTTTCATGGTCATCTCCCTCTATCTTATTATATCCATTAGTGGAATTCATCTTTGCCATTTCAATGTTTTTTGCCCTTTCAAGTTCTCTCTTCTTCTTTTTTATCTTAGAAATAATAAATCTCGCTAAAATAATTATAGCAAAAATTAAAAGGGCAACAAGTCTTTTATCAATGCCAAGGTTTTTACCCTTGTCCCTCATAATATCATCATCAACTTCTGGCACATAAGGCACTCTGTGACCTCGCACAATAAGTCTATGAGTATTAATCATAATAGGCGTGCAAGTTAAAAGCGTTGCATAGTCCTTGTCCTTTACCACCAAAAGCTGCTCAAAATTACTTGGCTCAATGACATCAATATGGTCAACTTGATATGCAAGAGTCCCTGCAATATTTTCAATATAAAACTTTTCACCCATCTTCACTTTTTCAAGATCAGTAAAAAGTTTTGCAGTTGGAAGACCAGAGTGTGCGGTGATAACAGTGTGAGTAGAAGCTCCACCAATTGGAAGACTTGTCCCCTCAAGATGTCCTGCACCTTTTTGTAAAATTTCCTCATTAGTCCCAGCATAAATTGGCAGTTCCACATCAATAGAAGGAATTTTTACAACTCCAATCTTCGTCCTAAGTTCAAGCATCCTCGCATAATTTGAAAGAGCATCTGACTTGTCCTTTTCACTGTAAGGATCTTTTTTTATAACATTAGAAAGCTCATCATTATAAATCTTTGCAAGCCTAATCCTATCAGCTATTTCTTTGTCACTCAAAAGAGATCTTGCATCTTTAAAATCTTCAATCTGAGAATTTGCCTCAATCCTATAATAATAATCAGAAACCATTGGATAGGACAAAATCCCAAGCCCCAAAATAAAAATAAATATAAAAAGTTTATCAGATTTTTTCTTTTTCATTTTTTCTCCCTAAAATAAAAAGAGAGCCCAAAGGCCCTTTTTTAATTTTTGTCCTTAACTAAATATTTACCCAAAGCTATCATAATAGCACCGGCAATTACAAGAACAATTAAAGTTATGTCGCCAGTCTTAGGTAGTGGAGATTTTTTGCTGTTTTCAATAAAAAGAACTTCTTCGTCAGAATCATCATCAATCTCAAACTTTAATCCACCTTCAAGAAGATTGTAACCATCTGGTGCTTTAGTTTCCCAAATATAATAAGTTCCATAAGGAAGTTCTGTGGAATCAAAATTGCCATCTTCTCCAGAATTTAGAACTAAATCTTTTCCATCCCTTTGAATTCTCTTGTTCTTATTATTAACATCTTCAGTTATTACAAACTTTGCCCCCACAAGACCAGTTTCTCTAGTTTCATCAGTTTTGAAAAACTTGTAAGTTCCAGTCTTTCTTTTATTTTCAACAGTGACAACTTTTTTGTCATCCTTAAACATAGCAAAAATAGTCTTGTCATTTGTAATCTCATAACCCTTTGGTGCCTCAACTTCTTTCATAAAGTAAGCACCAGGCTCAATACTTTCAATTAAAATTTCACCACTGTCATCAGTTACAAATTCCTCAACAGAACCATTCTCATCAACTTTGCCATTTTTAGTCTTTACAAAATCGCCATTTGCATAGTGAAGAGTAAACTTTGCACCAGCAAGAGAACTTCCCTTTTCATCAACTTTTTTTAATAAAAGAGAATCGGGAGGATTGTCCTTTTTCTTTTTCTCTTCCTCTTCAGGCGGTTTATGAGGAGGTTTTTCTGGATTAGGTGGAGGAGTTTCTTTCTTTGCCCACTTCACATCTATAATATTCGTTTCTCCAGGAGAAAACACAAAGGGAAGAAGGACTCTATCTCTATTTTCTCCTCCAATCTCTCTCACATAATAAAGGCCAGGATCAAGATCCTCTAAAATAATATTATAATTATTTTCTTCCTTTGGATGAACTATCCACTTGTAGGAAGAATTTTCAAGCTGTCTATCAAGCTCATTATTGGTAAAATTTTCCAAAATAGAATTTATCATAGATTTTTCCATGGAAGTGTCAATAAACTTTGGATTTATTTTCCAAATAGCAACAGTCCTTCCATCTAAATCACTTTTACTAAGATTCTCTTTAGTATTTATATCTATGGTTACAGATGATGCTCCCAACACTCTAAGAGGTAGGAAGATCATAACCGCCACCATGTATAAAATTATTAACTTATTAAATTTCTTCATTTCTACCTCTCTTTTAAAATATGTAACAGAAGGGGAAGTCCCCTTCAATATTAATAATTATTCAACAAACATTATAAAATAACCAAGTTCACATTGCCAATGCAATTGACAACAATAAACTAATACTTATTAACAAATTAAGCTTCTTCCTTGTTCTTTTTCATGGCAACAATAGCACCAGCCATTAATCCAATACCAACGATAGTAAATATAATAGTACCTTTACCACCAGTTTGAGGGATAGTTAAATTCTTATTTTCTACTTGTTGGGCATCATTTTTATTTGATGATGGAACATAGTCAATTGCTTTTTCTCCACCTGTTGTGTAAGATTTATTATTAACTGTGAAAGGTACATCACTTGTAAGTTTTGCAAATCCTTCTGGTGCTTTAGTTTCTTCTAGGTAGTAAGTTCCTTCTACAAGTCCTGTAATTTCGAATCTACCTTGACCATCAGAAACAAGAGTTATAGCCTTGGCTTTATCGCCCCATTCATAAACATTTCCTGCTGCTTTTACTGCTTTGTTGTAATCTTCTTGAGCAGCTGTTACTTTTGCTCTTTCATCATCTGTTTGTTGTGCTTTTTCTAAATTATTATATGTTTCTACTGCTGTATCTAATGCTTTTTTTGCATCTTTAACTGCTTGTTGTTCTTTTGCTATTTGATCACCTGTTTTAGCAACTAAATACTTAGCGCCTTCACCAGTACCATTTTTAACAACGAATTCAGCTCCAGCTAATCTATTCTTTTCAGTTGTATCATCAGTTTTAACAAATTTCTTACCATAAGTTTCTACTTGTGGTGGAGTTGGAGTAATTGTATCAGGGTTAACTTTATTCTTTACTCCATTTGCTGAAGTGTATTCTGGATCATATCCATTAGCAAACTCTTCGATCTTATATTGTTTATTATTATCTAGACCTTTAAATGTTACGTTATAACCATTATTTGTTACTGTAACGCCTTCTGGTAAACTAGTTGATTCAATTTTACCCTTATTTAATGTTACAGAAGCTACTGGATTTTCTCCTTCAAATAAGATATAAGTTACAAGAACTCCTTCTGGAGCAGTTCCTTCTGCCCAAGTCTTTGTAACAGCTAATTCTCCATTAGTTGGTTTAACTGGCTCATTATCATTTTTGTGCTTTGGTTCACCTGGAGTAAATGTAATGTTATTTGATTCTGGTAAATCAACAACAGCATCATTTGTTAATGTTGCAGTGTATTTTAATGTGAATTCTACATCACCTTTAGCTAAAGCTTCATTGATAGCTTTAATTGTTGCTTCATCTTTAATTACTACATCAAATCCAAAATCAGATTCTGTTTTTGTACTTGGAGCAGTAATTGTTACAGTTGTTTCTTCTGCTGCACCATTTGCTTTATAAGTTATTGTAAGATCCTTATTATATTTAAGACCTGTAGTCATAATATCTGACCATGATAAAGTTTTATAAGTTTGCCCAGCTTTTAGTGAAGTTTTTACTTCATAAGGAACTTTTGAACCAACTCTTGCATCGATTGTTTTTTTCTTTTCTAGATATTTTTGATAATCTGGATGCATTTCATGATTTTTAGTTAGTTTCTTTGATTCTGTTCCTTCTACTGGCTCACCGAAGTATTTGTCCATTTCTGGTTTTTCAGAAGTATTCTTTGGATATACATGAACATTTTTCATATACATAGTTCCAGCTTCATTATCTTCAACTTTAACTTGGTTAAGAAGTGGAAGAGTAATACCAAATGGAACTGCAAGTGAACTTGTTACTGATGAAGGTCTTTCGGATTCAACTACCCAATAATTTCCATCTGGCAGATTTACAGTTACAGAACCATCAGATCCAGTTGCATTAGTTTCACCATTAGTAAGACCAGTAGCTGTTGCTAGAGTAGCTTTTCCACCATCAACATATTCTTTCATAGCGTCTGTTGTTTTTGGATTAGCAGTTTGGATAGCTTTGAAGTCTTCATCTTTTTCAATCTTATAGATTGTAAATTTAACACCTTTAAGTCCTTTAACATTTGTACCTAATTTTCCTAATTGTTCATTAGTTAAAGAACCTCCATTGTGATCAACAGGAACACCACCATTATAACTATCAGCAACTAATTTGTGGATAGTTAATGTAGTGTTATCTGGTTTTGCTTTTTGAACATCATTAGAACTTATAGTACCAACCATGTCTTCTTTTTTTACTGTGTTTGCAGTAGGTTTTTCACCTTCATCTTCACCAGCCGCTAGAGCTGTTAGTGGTGAGAAAACTCCCACCATCATCACTAATGCTAAAATTAGCGATAAAAGTTTTTTGTTTTTCATAATATAACTCCTTATAATTTTTCTATAATTATTTGCCAACGCAAATTATTACCTTTGTGTTTTTAAAAAAATTATAAATCCGAGAGCAGAAATGAAAACCGCTCTCAAACTTATTTTATTGAAGGGTTTATTTAAAATATTTATAAATAAACTCTTTTCATACTTATACCAAAATATTCACGGAGGGTGTTTCTGATTATCCTTTGTACTATTCATCACAAGGCACGCTCCTTTTTCTCTTGTAAACATAAGCAGCAGCGCTCATAATCACTAAACCTGTTATTGTAAAGATTAAAGTACCTCTACCACCTGTGTGAGGATATTCACCCTTCTTATTTTCAACTTGAATTGGTTCTTTACCCTCAAAGTCTACATAAGCTCCTTTAGCTTCACCAATAGCATTTATATCAAATGCATAAGTTAATTCGTCTATTATTTGTAAGTCAAAACGTATATCTGATTTTAATTCTATCGGATCAGCTGCCTTATCAGCAAGTTTTCCACTTATATCCACAACTATTGCATCTTCTGTTGTGATAGTTTGATTCCTATTATTTATCAAATCTTTTAGTTTAAATCTTCTAATATTATCGACTCTATTGTAGTTGAAACTTGTTTTATCAGTAAAGTCTTTGTCTGTAAGATCAGATATTTTCTTATTCTTATCTACCACAGCAACTTTTACAGTACTCTTAGAATCATTATCTGTCGGGTCTATGCTCCAATTATTATTTGTATGGATTCTAAACTGAGTATCATAGTCAAATGTCCAAGAGTCGTGATTTGGATTTATAATTATCCTTTGCTTGAAAGTCTTCTTATCTTTATCCACTTCAAGTATTTCACTTGTGAGTTTTCCCTTATTACTCTTAGTGTAACTTTCTTTTAATGGATCTTTTTCTAAAATCTTAATATTGCCATTTTCTAGCTTAAATTCTTTAATCATACCTGGGAATTTAGAATATCCATCTGGTGCTTTAGTTTCTTTTAGGGCATAGTAGCCGTCTTTAGAAATATTTAATTTGAACTTACCATTTTTATCAGATGTTACCTTCATTGTTTCTTCTTTACCAATATCATTTGTAACTTTATAAGGCTGATACTTTTTGTCGTCTGCATTTTCCTTGTAATAAAGTTCAAACTCTGCACCTTCTAACTTATTAGTGGAATCATCAGCATCTATCTTAATAAATTCAATATCCTTGTAGTTTATTACGTCTATTGGGTTTGTCACAGGCTCACTTACTTTTTTAGAATTTCCATTTCCTCTTGTTATAATATTTCGCAGGTCTTCAGCTGTTTCAGAAAATGCTTTAGCAATATTAACACCAGAAGTTTCTTCTCTATTAGTTCTTTCTACTTCTCTAGTTATTACACCATTTTCCCCAACTGTAAATTCTTCGATATGACCTTCTATCTTGTTATATCCTGTTGGTGCCTCTTTTTCTATTAGGGCATATTTACCAGAAGGTAGTTTTTCATAAGTTATGAAACCATCTTTTCCAGAAGTTTTTTCTGTACCAGCTACATCAGACCAATTTTTATTAGTTTCATCATACTTAACAAGAGCAAATTTAGCTCCCTCAAGCACGTTACCTTCTTGGTCAATCTTTTTAAATCTTATTTTATTTTTAGGATTTATGGCTCTAATATCTAATTCTTTACTAGCCTCAACAGAGTGATCAAATGAATAAATTTCATCGAATCTAGATACATACGGGTATTTATTTGTCTGTGAATTGTCATTACTATCATTTGTGTAATACTTATGATAAAGTTCAGAAGTTCCCTTAAAATATTCAAATTCATTTGTATCTACTTTCCCAGTCACTTTGATAATCATTGACTTGTTAATAGGAAAAGTTCCTATACTATTTGTAATTTTTTCATTAGCGGATACATTTCCAAATCCTTGACTTCCTGCATAATATAAGTTGGAATTTCTTTCATCAACTCCAAAGGATTCTGGCATGCTATCTTTCAAATAATCATCACCGTTATTTCTCAATATATATGACGTGAACTTTAAATTTGAAACATCAATATTTGGTGAATAACTAAATGTCAATTCTTTTGTATCATCTTCTCTATTTCTATTTATATAGAAATAATGTTCAAACTCGCCAGTTTTTGTATTAAAGCTTACAATCTTTGATGCTAGATTAATGTTATTAGATCCGTCACTAGATTCTATCGTGTCAATTATATAATTAACATCAACATTCTTGTATTTACTTGTATCATTTTCAATACCCATTCCCACATTTTGATTTCCAGATTTTTTGACCCTATCTAGATTAACATAGGCTTCCAAAGTATTTGAGAATTCTTCCAAGCCATATTGGTTTGCATACTCTGTAAATTTGTAGGTAATAGTTCCGGCTTCTTTGTCATATTTTGCCTTGGCTACAGTCCCTACACCATCTGCAAATAAATCAAAGTTTGCACTATCTCCTCGTTTAATTCCTTCCAAGTCAATATTGTCACTTAGTTTTAATACAAAATAATCTCCAGGATTTATTTTAACATTGCTTTTAACTTTAAATTTATTTGTAAATTGTAAGTTTTCACCTTGATGAGGTTTTATAATGTTATTTTCAGTAGATGTATCATCTGTTTGTGGTCTAAGAACTGCCATATCAGATGAAATAAGCTCTATACTATTAGATAAATCTTTACCACCTGAACTTGTGTCATTTACATATGGGTCAAGACCTTCACCACCTACAGTTAAATACCACTTCTTGGCATTATTTTCATAGCCTGGTGCAGGCTTTGTTTCTTCTAATACATATTTACCAATTGGAAGATTTTCAAATACTAATTTACCATTTTCATTAGGAGATTTACCAACTACACCAGTTTTTACTTCAACTTGGCCTTGATTTTCCTTTCCTCCAGTTGCAGAAATTTTAGATAACTTGAACTCCGCTCCATTTAGTAAGTTCATATCATCATCTTTCTTAGTGATTGTAATCTTACCTTTGTCTGGTTTCTCGTTAATGATTTTACCCATATTCTTCGCTGTGGCAGATGTTACATAGTCTACTAACTTACCATCCTCTGGAGTGATTAGATTTCCATTTTCATCTCTAGTTTCTGGCGCGTACTGGATAATACCATTTGCGTTTTGATTATATTCTAGAGTTATAACTCCTCTACCTGGTGTAATTTCGCCAGTTTCTTCTGATATGCCGCCCTTATCATAGGCTATTGTCATGTGGAGGATTGGCTCATCAATTGGAATGTATCCTTTTGGTGCTTTTACTTCCATTAGTCTATAACGTCCCGGTTTTAGTCCTCTAAAACCAAAGTAACCATTGAATGCAGATGCTACTGTTGTACCTGGCATATCTTCATAAATACCACCTGGACCTCTTACTTGGAGTTTAAATACTGCTCCTTCAAGTCTGTTGTTTGTTACTTCTTTACTGTTGTCTTTCCAATCTGAATCATCACGACCATGTTTAGAGAAAGTGATATTATAAGATTCTTCATCATTTGTTATTGTCAAACCATCCTTTGGTATCTCTTCTTTACTTTTTGAATTATAGAGAGTACTTATATCTATGCTAGTATCTGCATGATAAAATGGTTCTTCATTTACAGAAGGTGTAACTCTACCAGCTATATATTTATCACTACCATAATAAGCTTCTTTACTCAAAAAGTTCGCATATTTTTGATCATCTGGCTTAGAAGCAAACCACTTATCTGCTTCTTCTTTTCCATATTTTTCTTCTATTAAATCTCTAACAGCTTGCATACCTTTTTGATAAGATGCATCATAGCCATCATACCAGCCTTCTTTACCATCTTTATAGGTAAACTGTTCGAATTTTCTTGCTCCTTCATAGAAGTCAACGTGAAGTTCAATCTTTCCTATATCTTCCTCAGTAATATTGTCATCATAATAGCCTTCTACATCTATTATATAGACTCCCTTATCAAGATTTAATTGATCTTCATCAAAGCCCCAGTCAAATGGTCTCCACCTTGCAGTGTTTATCATAGCCATATTCCTTTTTGACAAGTCATAAGTTCTTAGAATCTTATCAAATTCAGCATTATTAATGTCACCATTGCCATCTGGGTTTGTTATCTCATAAGTTGTCCTATAAGCTGTCTTTACACCTTCTTTTATAGTCTTGGGATGTTCTCCTGGAGTATCTATTTCTTCTCTTTTAATCTTTGGTATGATTTGTACATTTAATAGTTCATTTCCTTTGTATCCTCTAGTATCTACATAAATTCTTTGAACGAAAGTCTTTGATTCTGGATCTATTGAGGTTAGTCTTGACTTGTATTTAATTGCATCATTATCAGCGGACTTCCCTGCATTAGCTTTTTCATCATCATTTATAAGGCTTGATGCTGTATCTTCTGGCCCTTGATATACAGCATACATACGACCGCCTTCGTCTTTTACTTCAATCTTCCAGTCAGCTGCGGCTTTTTTATATCCCATTGGAGCTTTATCTTCTTTAAGAAGATAGTAACCCTTTTCTAGCTTAATCTCTTGTCCAGATTGATTTTTAAAACTTATAACTCCTTCTTTATCAGATGTGCCGGTAAACGGTGCAAAACTATTATCTTCCACCTTATAGGTATCATCCGTCATCTTCTTTACAGTAAAAGTTGCTCCCTCAAGAGGATTTCCAAATCCATCTCTTTTAAAGATTTTTGGAGTAATACCTGCCTTTTTATTTGTGATTTCTACAATTTTTGGACTCTCTCCATCTGGATTTATTAGAATATCTTTTCCTTCTTCTGGAATAAATTCATCTATTGGATCGCTAGGAGCCAAATTTTCTTTTTCCTTAAAAGTCGCAGAAACTCTAACATTTGATTCTGGCATTGTAAATTTATTATTATCTACATTTACATTACCGCCTTTATCATCTGTCACTGTTAAGCTATCAAGCACGAAATTTTCATCGGGACTTACTGTTAAGTTTACAGTTTCATTTGCTTTTGCACTTTGTTTATCAGCTGTCACAGAACCATTTTGTGATTGGTTAATTGTGATTTTATAATTTGCTTCTGGTATCCTTTTAAATACAGGCATAAGTGTTACGTCATAGGCTGGCATAGTAAACTTATTTGAAGTCAACCTATGACTATTTCCCTCAGGGTCATTATAAGTTATTTTATCTAATTCATATCCGTCATTTGGATTTATAGTTAAGTTTACATCTTCTCCCTCAGTCACAGATGTACTTGGATTCGCTATTACAGAACCACCTTCTACAGTTTGAACCCAAACACTATAAGTTGTAGCTTTTTTCTCTTTAAAGCTTGCAGAAACTGTAACATTATTATTTGGCATAGTAAATGTGTAATTATTATTATTTACATTTCTAGTTACATCTTTTCCATTTACTATTAACTTATCAAGTTCAAAGCCTTGGTCTGGTTTTACTGTAATAGTTACAGAATCACCTTGCTTTAAGTCTTTATTTGGATTAGCAGTAACACTTCCATTTTCCTGTGAACTTGCACTTACAGAGTAAGATTCTCTATTAATAGCATCTGCACTTGTGTAGGATTGTGCTCCCCAATATTTTTGCCATTGATCTGGTCTACCGATTCTATGATAGTAATAATCCATACCTAATCCTAGGTCTGTCTTATCAATATAAGTTGAAGTAACCTCAATTGCAAATAAATTATTTTTTGAAAATCCCCTGTTACCAGTTCCATTAAATCTTATCTTTAGTTGCCCTGGATTTTGACCATCTTCTACTACATGACCCTGTAATGCTAAATCCTTACCTGGTGATAATATATTATCCACAGTAGATCCATCTCCTACTGTAAATACTCTCACACTTACACCATTATTATTCAGTGAACCTGAAGGTTGCCTATGAATATTAAGGTTAAAATCATTGTTTGCATTATCTCTTCCATCTATTAGGAATATTTGCTTAAACTGTTTTGTATCCTTATTTATTTCTGTAATTTTAGTATGAACTCTTGTAGGATTATTAGGATTTGCTCTAGAATCAGGTTTTTCTGATCTTGATGTATCAATTTTTTCCCAACCACTTCCTGCTCTTTGAGGTGTTGGTATTTCTTCATCTTCTATATTTAATTCGTCATTTGAGTTTTCTAAACTTGCATTAGATGCTATTTCTGTATTTGCCATCTTAGATGTTATAGTTTTATCATCTGTGTATGCAGAAAATCCTGCTCTTTGAATATTTGTTATTATATCGGTATCTCCTGCAAGGACTGTACCCTCATAGACTGAGTTCATATTTTTATTGACACTTTCAATTTTTAATTCTGTGTCAGTTTTAAATGGTATAGGTGTTTCTCCTCTATCTAATTCTTCTTCCTTTATATTATATGAGAAAGCTAGCATCATAGGGTTAGATTGGAGTGCATAACTATTTTCTACACCATTACCAGTTCTAGCAGATCTATCTTCTCCAACATATAATGTAGCATTCCTATCACTTGTGGATTCTTCTAGTGGTGCTAATTTTACTCCATCTAGTGACTCATAAGATTCTGCTCCCCAATATGTTCTCCCTTGGTTTTTAAGATCTGAACCAAGTCCAAAACCACCAGAATTTGGTATTGTTGATTCTACTTCTATTGCAAAGGTCTTGCTTTGAGCTAAAGTAGTTTCTAAAACTAATCTATCTTTTCCATTTTTATTTGTAGTTTTTAGATTATATGAAACATCTGCCCCTGGGTTTACTATTTTATCTGGTTCAGAAGCTTTATTAACTTCTTTGACAGACAAAATTTTTGTGTTCTCTTCGTTTAAGCTTATATTTTCTGGATAAGAATGAATTTCCACTACTGGATTACCCATATATACAGGGTGTTTATTAAATACAAAAACCTGTTTGAATTTATTATTTTTCTTGTCAACTTCTGTTATATAAGTTTTGACAATCTTACCAGAATTGGCTGGATTGTTATCGTAAGACCCAAATGCTCTAGTTCTACTTGAATTTTGTTCATTAATGTCAGTAACTTTTTGCCATGTTGATTTTGGCACTTCTGGAACTTCCGCACTTGGATTATTATCTCTTATATAAACCTTGCCATCTTTAGTTATTACTACTCTCCAATCAGTCTTGGAAGGTTCGTAACCTTGAGCTGGACCTGTTTCTGTAAGTTTATAAATTCCTGGAACTAAATCTTTGAAATTAACCATACCATCAGTTCCAGACCTTTGGTATCTCTCTTCGCCTAAGTTATTATCATCAACTTTTGGTCCTTGCAATTTAAAAGTTGCCCCTGTTACTGCATCATGACTATCATTATCTATCTTTTTGAAAGAAAATCCATGTTCTTCTCGACTATTAGTTACATCTAAAAAGTCTTCTGATACATAAGCACCTTTAATACTTCCAGCTTCACTACCTGTTACTACGGGTTCTCCTTCTACTATATAAGTAACAGACTCGTAGTAATCGGGCTTCCATGCTATTGAACCATCCTTATAATAGAGGTCCATGCCTGTACCTACTCCTCCATTTACAGATTTATAAGGGACTTTGACATCGACTATTATAGGCTTAGTGTAAGTTTGATTTTTGAAATCAAGTTGTAATCTACCTTCACCTGAAACAACAACTTTGCTTTTCCCAACTTTTCTATCTAATTCTTCTAGCTTATAGTTTTCTAGCCTTATATCTTCTACATTGCCAGTAACTTTCTTATCTAGACTAAAGATTTTAATGTCTTCGTTGCCATAATACCAAGTCATATTATCATAGTGAGGTTTTTCTCTATGAAAAATTGCCCTATTTATAGTTACAGAATTTCCTTCTGGATTTATTACATATCTTTGAATGACGTAATTTTTTTCTTTATTTATAGCTACAATTCTCGTACCCATTTTGTATGGTTCTGGATAATTATCTACATATCCAGTGCTTCTATTGTCATTTAAATTCCATCCATAGAGTGGTCTTTTAGAAACATTGACCCATTTAGTTCCACTTTCTCCAAGTAAGGACTCATTAACTTTAGCATCTGTTTCATTCTTAGGTCCTTCGATGTATTTATAAACTTTAGCCTTGTTAGAACCATCTACTTCTACCACCCATTTACTATTAAGTTTCTTGTAACCCAACGGTGGATTTGTTTCTTCTAGGATATAAGTTCCTTTATCTAAATCTTTATTAAAGTTTACTACACCATTTTCATTCGAAGTGCCTTTTGCAAAAGCATCCTTGTCGCCCTTTTTAGTGAGTTTAAACTCTGCTCCTTTTAGTGGTTTGTTGTCATCATCTTTTTTATATACTACAAACTTTGTAGCTTTTGGCTTATTAGTCACTTCTAACGTGATATCTTTGCCCGCTAAACTTTCGCCTGTTGAGTCTAAACCAATTTCTGTAATTGTTACATAACCATCATTACCAACATTTACTCTCCAAACTTTGTCAGATTTAATGTAGCCATCTGGTGACTTTTCTTCTTTAAGAGTGTAGGTGCCTGGCTTTAGATTATTGAAATTTACAATTCCATCTTCTCCGGAGCTTCTATAAATAACGTGTTTATCTGAATCTGTTAAGGAGAAACTTGCTCCAGCTAGAGTTTTACTTCTATTTGCATCATCAAGCTTCTTGATGTTAAAGTTACCTGGAGTGTATTTTTTGTTTACTAGTCCAACTATTTGACTGTAGAACTTAGGAATTTCTCCGCCAGTTTGATCCCCGCTTGCCTTGTTATAGTTGGCCCTTGTTACGAATGCAGAATTAAATGAACCATTGGACATATTAAATGCTCTCCAACTATTGTTGAACTTATCCATATCATCGATTTTAAATGTTTGTTCAATTATATAGCCGTAATCATGAGATCTATCAACACTTGGCATTTGTACATTTAAAGGCCCTTTATCTCTCATTTCACCAAATGTATCTAGCTTGTCTGGATTGTAATTAAGTGTGATGCTACCTTGTCTATCATTTGTTATAGAACGATTAGGGTCTATGCTTTTGCTATATATAAGATGATATGTGTTTAAGTCCTGCTCTGGTCTTATACCATAAGACAATGGCATATTAGTGTTAACCTTCTTATACATATCATTAGCCCCTGCTATTGGTAACTCTATAATTTTTGGAGATGTTCTATACACTTTCACATCTCGCAATGTGAATGCAGGTGTGATACCCTTGCCCATCCAATTAACATAGTTGCCAGATTGGTACTTTGTAGACTTCCAGTTGAAATTGAGGACATCATTATTCCCTTTATTTGCGTATACTGGATTATAATATGCCAATGCTGTTACATACCATTGACCATCTTCAGCCTTGTAAACATCTCTAAAATAATATGATTGTGATGTTTTCCTTCCTGCAGGGTCATAGTCATATTGCTCATAGTCCGCTTTTATATTTCTTGTTATTGTTTGATTTCCTAAACCAGTTTGTCCTGGTGCTACTGTTATTGTAAAAGGGAATTCCCCATCATTTTGTGCATAGAATTTATTTGGTATTATACCAGTTAGTTCAATCTTGGCTGTAGCAACTCCTCCTTTAGATTTCTCGTTAAACACATAAGTTAGTTTGTTTGTAGCATAGTTAAAATATGGGTCTGCTACTTCTCTTCCACCAATATTTATTTTAGGAAACTCTCCAAAATATTGTGTGAAGTCCAAATTAGGGTCAAACTGAATTGAAAATCTCTTTCCTGGCGCAGAATCACTTAAATCTATACTTGCATTGTACTTCAAAGACTCTAATCTATAGGCCTCCCATACACCTGGCTTTATACCAATATCTCCTGCTTGGCTTTCGTTAATTATTAAGTCTTGAGTTACTCCTGTAACATTTGCATTAACTTGTGAGTCGCTTTCTTCTGTATCTTCTAACCAGTAGTCTTCACCATTTATAGGAGAACCCAATCCAGATTTAAATCTTGGCTTGTAGGTTACTTGATTTGAACCATCCACTGTTACATCAAATACAACATTTGATTTGACGTAGCCTTCTGGGGCTTCAGTTTCTTCTATTGTGTATTTGCCTTCTTGTAGGTTTCCAAAAGATGCTTTACCATTTTCATCTGAAGATACTGTTGCGATTACGTTTTTATTAGAACCTTTTATAACAAAAGTTGCTCCTTGTACAGGAGTTTTATCTTTTGTCATCTTCGTTACTTCTACTGGACGAGTTTCGAAAGCATCATTTGTTATTGTGATTGTAGTTTGTTTATTATCTGTTGGAGAAGAGGGAACTACATTTTGATTTTGAAGTCTTGCTTCATTACCTGTATTTTGTTCTGTCAACCAATCATAAGTTAGACTTGTTCCAGTTCCTGTAACTTTTACTAAAAATCCCCAATCTCTTGTAAATCTTGATGCAGGTATCTTTACTTCATATCCAAGATTATTTGTAAAAGAATCTCTTACATTTCCATTGCCTCTAATAGGTGCTTCATGGGCTGCATTTAATACACTTACTCCTAGCTCAGGAATCACTTCTTCAGCTGTCTGCTGTGCCATGTTAGACTTAAGCTTACTTCTTTGATATGTTGGATCTACGTCATAGACTTCAACATTGGATATAGAACCATCATTCATTCTAAGACTTAATCTTGTGTCTTTATTAGTAGAGCCTCCCTTTCTCGCTTCGTCAGCTTTTAAATATATATAAGTTACTACTCTACCTTCCTCGTCGATGGCTGCATACTGCATTGCATTCATGTATTCTGGGTAGCCTCCATGTGCAACAGTCTTTGTGGGATTGTCACCTACAGAAATACTTGCATTACCTCCCACGACACTTACTCTACCATCATTACTTACAGTAATTGTCGGATTTTCTTTGTTCACCTTATATCCATAAGGTGCTTTTGTTTCATATAGGGTGTAAGTTCCTGGTTCAACATTTGAAAATAAAGCTGCGCCTTCTTCATCTGTTGTCACTTGTGAGCCGCCTAATAGCTTAAATGTTGCTCCAGCAAGTTTTTTATTAGGGTCTTTGCTATCTGTTTTAATAATAGTGAAGTTCCCTCGATTAGGTATATTTTCCTTAGTTGCTCTATTGTGGATATAGTAACCTTCAATATTTCTATCATAGTAATTGACGTTTTCGTAATAATTTACTGTGTCACTTTCAATTGTATTTGTCTTTGGAAGGTCTTGTTTAATCTCTGGAATAAATCTAGTTGCATTTCCTCTTTCATCAATATCCCAAACTTTTGCAGATGGAACTAAGATTGATCTTGTAGAATCGTCATTAGTTGATGCTGGAACGTTAACTTCCCCAAGTTTATCATTTGTCTTTGGATCAATTGCCTTTATGGTTTGCTCTGGCATCTTTAGACCTTCTTCAAGATTCCAATTTTGGTCAATCAATAAATCTTCGTATTTTGATATTTCAACTCCACTTAATGACAATGGATTTTTATCTTCTTCTTGATTAATATTAGCATCGTATTCATATACTGCAATTGTACCAATATCTTGGATAGTCTGAGGATTGGTTTCCTTTTGAGGAATAGAATCCACCACTTCAATGGCCCCATCTTGAACCATTCTACCTGTATCTTTATCTATTTTATAAACTGCAACTTGACCAGTATTAAATTTTTGATTTCCCAATAATTCTCTATCTTCTAGTGGAAGTTTTGCATCTTTATCTCCAGTGGATACTCCATCTGTAACTGTCCATTTTGCACTATTATTACTGGAAAATTCACCCATTATTGTAGTTCTATTATTCATCCCCACACGTGTTGGAGTAGCTTCTTTTACTTTTTCAATGGGATAACCCTCATCGATAATTATTCTCTTTGCGCCAACTTTACCTTTTTCTGTAAGAATAATAGATAGATCCATCATATATGAACCTTGTTTATTTATCACTGGTGTATATAACTCATAAGTAATTTCATGCATAGGTGATGCCAGACTATGGTGTTTGGAATCATTTATACCTAAACTATCCTTTATATTATTATCTAATAAATTAACTGATCCACTTCTACTTGTAATCTCTCCAAGACCTGAGCCCTTTACAGTTGTAAAGTTAGCCTTATACCCTAGCCCTTTTAGATCTTTATCTGAAATCACTCTTATAGTCCAATTATATCCTTTAAGTTCTCCGTCTTGGATTACTGGGTTTGCATAAGCATCTGTATTTACTTTGTAGCCTTCTTTACCTCTCTCAATAATTTCACCAACATCTTTTCTACCTGGTTCGATAATAGAGCCTGCAGGATTACCATTTCTGTCAACTTTTTGTGGCAATAAATCCTTTGGTGCTTTAACTCCAAGGCCTGATACTTTATTTACAACGGTAAAAGTTCCATCTTTATCAAGTTTAATGTTTTCTTTGTTGTAGTCCACATCAATATTAATTGGGACTTGAATATCATATGGAATAGTTCCTTCTATATTATAGATAATAGTATTAGTTCCCTTATCATAAGTTGGCCTTGCTATCACTCTTCCATTATATTTTATTGACTTTAGGCTAGATGGATCCTTTACTGTAAGCTTATCATCTAGGTGAATCTTAAAATATTGATAGTTTTGGATTGATCCATTTATATTCGATGTTTTAAAAACCGTTCTAATAGTAAACTTTTTATTTTCTAGACCTTCTTCTTCTCCCTTAAGTACATTTGGTCTTAAATTCTTTTCCCCATCTTTATCTATTAACTTCTTGATTGCATCTTCATTGTCTTCCATTAGTTTCTTTTGGTCTTCTCTTGATAAGTCGTATTTTTCTCCTAATTTTGTTAAAAGACTTTGGATTTTTTCTATATCATTTTCTTCATCTGCAAGAGCCTCTTTTAATTCCTTGTCTGCTCTTTGAAGATTTGTTAATCCTAAACCTTCTTTTATTTTATCTAGTAGACCTTCTTTTTCTTCATCTTTATCTTCGGAATTTTTGTTTTCTTCTGATATAGCATCTTTATTTAATTTATCTTTAGAATTTTCCTTATCTAGAACTTGACTTGATTTTTCTTCTTTTTTGTCGTTATTATCTTGGACATCAATATTAATTACTAAATCTCTAAGTCCATTTGTTGATAGAATTAATTTTTGAGGAACTGATCCTGCTCCAAAAAGACCACTTGATTCTTCTTTTGCACGAATATTTTTATCGTTTATAACTTCTCTATAATTTAATTCTTTCTTGTTTCCCTTTTGGTCTGTAACTTCTATCAATAGACCGTCGTAATTTATTTTTTCGCCACTTTTATATTTTGTCTTTCCCTTGCTCTTAATTCTCCAAGACACATATCCATTTTTACTTATGTCTTCCTTTGGAGCTTCTTCTTTGAGATTTTGTTTTCTATTTTCTTCCTTGAAGTTCTGCTTTTCCTCTTTGGGAATTTGTTTTTCTTCTTTTGGATTTTCTTTTCTTTGAGTTCCTTTTGATGTATCTTCCCTCTTAGGTTCAGCTTTAGGTTTTTCTATTTGCTCATTTTCTTTTGGGTTTTTCGACTCTATTACAAACTCATTTTTACTACTCCCTCTATCACCTGGACTGTCGTCAAATATTTTGTCTTCTCGTTGCACCTGTCCAGTATCTTCATTTAAAAGACTTTGGGCACTTACAATCGTAGGCTCCAAAACTTCTAAAATCATTAACATTGCAAGTAAAAAACTTATAACCCTTTTTGATGCGTTCTCCATAACTTCTCTCCTATCTATCACAAGTCTTTGTCTATATTAGGAAATAATAATTCACTAATATTGGTATATGTATAATATTACAACTGAGCAAAAATATCAATACTATTTTCGTGGATTATCAAAAAAAATGGCTATAATTCCAGTAAATTCTTTGCTTTTTCCTTTAATTGATAACCAAAAACAAATTTTTATTTTTAAATTAATTACTTAAAGAT